>Ga0214917_10000009_pt1 | contig 207573 bp, 209 predicted proteins | sample LL_1208_BB_MetaG_FD_177983 | JGI IMG/M metagenome (GOLD analysis project Ga0214917, IMG submission 177983) | Freshwater microbial communities from Lake Lanier, Atlanta, Georgia, United States - LL_1208_BB | ecosystem: Environmental > Aquatic > Freshwater > Lake | place: USA: Georgia...
GACGCCCTCAACTCGACCCCCCGTGAATTTTCGGAGCCTCGCTTGAAAAATCGATCTACTTATCAGATGGACTTTCGCAACTCGACCGAGGCCCTCAGAGAGCTTGAAGCGGATGTTCAAGAGGGTGCTGATATGGTCATGGTGAAACCAGCGCTAGCCTATTTGGATATTATCGCAAAGATTCGTGCTCAGTCTTCTGTTCCTGTGGTTGCCTACTCCGTGAGTGCTGAATTCGAGATGGTGAAGTCTTTAGTGGCCAAGGGCATGGCCAATGAAGCAGATATGGTTTTAGAAAATCTGACAGCGATAAAAAGAGCGGGCGCCCACTCGATAGTAACTTACTTCGCAACTGAGATTGCCGAGAAAGGATGGTTGAGATGAATTCCGAAAAGAGCCACCAGCTATTCAAAAAAGCAGAGCAGCTCATTCCTGGGGGAGTGAATTCGCCTGTTCGTTCTTTCAAACATGTAGGAATGAGCCCCCTTTATTTTGAACGAGCTGAAGGACCTTATTTGTTTGATGTGGATGGGAATCGGTATGTCGATTTCTGTCTTTCCTTTGGCCCCCATCTGCTCGGGCATAGCCATCCGAAAGTAGTAGAGGCCATCAACGTTCAAGTGAAAAAAGCCACCAGTTTTGGTGCTTGCCATCCTTTAGAAGTTGAACTGGCCGAAAAGATTCTTGGGTTCTATCCCTTTCTGGACAAAGTGCGGCTTGTAAACAGCGGAACAGAAGCTGTGATGACTGCCGTACGAGTCGCTCGTGGCTTTACTGGGCGTTCAAAAATTTTAGTCTTTGATGGCTGTTACCACGGGCACAGTGATGGTCTTTTGGCTAAAGCCGGTAGCGGAGTAGCAGAACTGGCTGAGGCTTCTTCTGGTGGAGTTCCGAGTTCAATTGTAGAAGATACTTTGATTGCACGACTCGATGATTTCACTTCTGTTGAAAAGCTGTTCCAAAAATTCCCGGGAGACATCGCTGCCATACTCATGGAACCCATTCCTGCAAATTACGGACTCCATGTGACAGAAAAGGAACTGCTTCAGAGTTTGTCTGCTATTGCAAAAAAACATGGAACTCTCATGATTTTTGATGAATGCATTAGTGGATTTCGGGTAACGCGACAAGGTGCCTGCGGATTTTACGATATGCAGCCTGATCTCGTGACCATGGGAAAAATAGTCGGAGGCGGACTCCCATTGGCCGCAGTAGCAGGGAAGAAAAATATTATGGATAAATTAGCCCCGGTCGGCGAGGTTTATCAGGCGGGGACTCTATCTGGAAATCCTCTTGCTGTGGCCGCTGGTTTGGCTGTTCTGACGGAACTGGACCAGAACTCGCCTTATCCTGGTGTGGCCGAGCGAACCCAAAAATTTGCAGAGCGATTGCAGAATGTACTTTCTAAATTTTATTCAGTGCGAGTTCGCCAGTTGAGTTCTTTGTTTTGGATTGAGTTTGGTGAAGGATCCACAAGTTTTCCTCCTGAAATCAGCGCCACGGATAAGAAAACGTATTCAGAGTTTTTCAGAAAGGCACTTGAAGCGGGGCTCTATTTTGCACCTTCTCCATTTGAAGTGTCTTTCATGTCTGTGACTCACACCGATGAAGTCTTAGAGGAAAGTTTAAAGAAGCTGGAGAAATGCCTGAAAGGACTTTAAAACAAAGAAAATGGGGATGGCTTTTCATGGCCGTTTTCCTATTGCTGTTGTCCCAGATAGCTTGGTGGGCCATCGTGTTTTCTCGTTACGTGGATACTGTTGAGGAGCTGAAGAGGACGAATGCCCAACTCCAATCTCAACTTGTGGGAAGCTCGGGAGTTGATTTGAGTTTTATATCCCGGGAGGCTTTTCGCCAGAAGGTGATGTTTTTTTCGGAGTCTGTTTTTTTTGCGCTGATTGCTTCCTTGGCTCTTTGGCTGCTGTTTCGTGCTTTAAAGACAGAGGAGCGTTCCCGAGAAGGGCAGCGCAATTTTATTGAAGTGTTGACACACGAATCTAAGACTCCTCTCACGGCGCTAAAATTACGGTTAGAATCTATCAAGGAGAAAATGGCAGATTCATCTCTGACAGTAGATGTTCAGCGCGCCTTGTTTGAAGTGAGACGTTTGACCAGTATTGTGGAAAAGGCTTTGGAGTTGAATCGCCTGGAAATGTACATTCGAAATACCGAACCCCTCAATCTTGCTGAGCTAGCCGAAGGGATTGTCAAAAGCATGGAGCCAGTATTTCAGCAAAGGCAGGTACAGTTCATCAGTAGTCTGAAGGAGCCTGTCATGGTTGAAGGAGACTACTTGGGCCTTCGAAACACCATCCAAAGTCTGATTGAAAATGCCGTCTATTACAACGATGCCCAAGAAAAACAAGTAAGGTTAACAGTAAAAGAACAGAACGGTTTTGCTCTAGTATCTGTCGAGGACAATGGGCCTGGAATTTCAATCAGTGAAGAAACATTAGTGTTTGAGAGGTTTTATCGAGGCAAAGTTGGAAAGAAAATTCCTGGTACTGGATTGGGACTCTATCTATCCCAGCAAATAGTGAGAGCGCATCGAGGAGTTATTCGGATCATTCGCCAAAACCACGGTGCCCACTTTGAAATTCAAATCCCGTTGATGGCGAGGGCATTATGACGGCTCGGATTTGTTGGATAGAAGATGATCCCACTATCCAAGAACTTGTGGCTGAAAAGTTGCGACGTCAACAATATGAAGTAGACGTTTTTTCCAGAGCTGAGGACGCACATTCCCAACTCGGTAGTTATGATTTGTTCATCTTAGATGTGCTTTTGGACGGTGAGCAGTCGGGACTCAGTCTTTGTCAGGAAATCAGAAAGATTAATGAGGATGTGCCAGTTTTAATTCTATCGGCATTGGCCGAGCCTCAAGATCGCATTGAAGGGTTACGTTTGGGGGCTGATGATTATCTGGGTAAGCCTTTCGAAATGGATGAACTCTTGTTGCGAGTAGCTGGAATGCTGAGGCGCCGTCAATGGTATGCCATGAAACCTGTGCGCGGAAACCATTATCGATGGCAGGGGGGAGAGGTAGATTTCTCCAGTCGGATGGTGAAAACATCCAAGGATCAAATTCAACTGAGCCAAAAAGAAAATATGATTTTGAAACTTTTGATTGAACGAGAAGGCGAAACAGTCAGTCGGGATGAAATTCTTGAGAAGGTATGGGGATATCATCTTTTTCCCACACATCGCACAGTGGATAATTTCATGGTTCGGTTGAGAAAAATATTTGAGGTTGATCCTGGTGAGCCCAGATATTTTCGTTCGATTCGTGGAGAAGGGTATCTTTTTAAAAGCGACGGGAGTGGTTTATGAGTACGGCCCCTTTCTTAATTCAGCACTTAGAAGGAAATTCGGGGGGCCGGTTCCCAGTCTGGATGATGCGTCAGGCTGGTCGATATTTGGAGTCCTACCGGAAAATCAGAAAGAATTTTACCTTCTGGGAAATGGTGACTCAGCCGGAAGTAGCGGCAGAGGTTAGTCTTTTGCCATTAGCCGTACTTCCAGTGGATGCGATTATCTTTTTTTCCGATATTTTGACCTTACCATACGGCTTAGGGCTACCGATTGAAATGAGGGAATCCATTGGCCCCTTTCTCGAAAAACCGCTCTCTCAACGGGGCGATTTTGACATTTTTCGTGAGTTCCAGGCGAAACAACACACGGGGTATGTGGGGCAGGCGCTGGAGATCATCAAGAGTAAACTGAGTCCAGAAAAAGCTTTATTGGGATTTGCTGGAGCGCCTTGGACCGTAGCTAGTTATCTGGTCGAAGGAAAATCAAACAAGCATTTTGCTCAAATTAAAGGTTGGCTGTATCGAGATCCGTCCGATCTTTTTAAGGCGTTGCAACCACTGGCAGATGCTACTGTTCAATATTTAAAGCATCAAACTCAATCGGGGGTAGATGCCGTTCAGCTCTTTGATACTTGGCTATGTGAAATGCCAAGACACATTTTCAAAGATCATTATCTGCCCATGTTGAATCAAATTTTTCATGAACTGCGGAAGGAACAGGTAAAGACTATATTTTTCGCCAAAGGCACTTCCCACCTTCTGGCTGATTTCAAGGAGCTAGCCTGTGATGTGCTCAGTGTTGATAACCTATTGGATCTAAAAACCGTGGATCAACTTACAGAGGGTAAGTTTTCTCTGCAGGGAAACTTGGATCCAGTGATGTTATTGAAAGCTGAGTCGGGTCTTGTCAGAAAGGCCACTCGGTTGTTGGTGCAAGAGGCTCGGAGTCTCCACAAACCTGCTATCATTAATTTAGGGCATGGTATTTTGCCCAATACCCCGTTAGAGAATGCCCAAGCTTTTATAGAGGAAGCCCGTGCTTTATGGCTTTGATTGATCTGATACAAAAATATTCGACCTCGGGACCACGATACACCTCTTATCCCACTGCACCTCAATGGCAGGAAGAAACCAACGAAGGGCTTTACCGAGAGGAACTTGAACATCACTTCGCCCAGCCGGATCAAGAGCTGGCCATGTATGTCCACATCCCGTTTTGCGAGCAGCTGTGCTATTACTGCGGTTGTAATATCCAAATCACAAAAGAACACTCTCGGTCTCAGGCCTACCTAGAAGCGCTTCTTAGGGAAATCCGACAAACAGCCCATCTTTTGGGCAGTCGCAGGAAACTTTCCCAAATCAGTTGGGGAGGTGGGACGCCTACTTTTCTTACTTGTCAGGAAATAGAAACACTGCAAGGGGCTATCCTAGAACATTACGATGTAGCTCCCGGGGCCGAAGTGAGTATCGAGATAGATCCAAGAGTCACATCGGACGAGCAATTGGCTACCTTACAACGTGTTGGCTTCAATCGAGCCAGTCTGGGTGTACAGGATTTTAACTTGTCGGTTCAACAAGCAGTAAACCGTATTCAGTCAACCGAAATGACTGAGGGGATGTTAAAAACATGTCATTCATTGGGTTTTTCAGGAGTGAACTATGATCTGATGTACGGGCTTCCTCTTCAAACTCTAGATTCTTTTCGCACCACCATTCGAGAAGTGATCCGAATTCGGCCGGACCGTATCGCTCTCTACAATTATGCCCATCTCCCGAGTCTTCGACCGCATCAAAAGATTTTGGAAAAACTTAGAATGCCGGAAGCACGGGAACGAGTTGAAATTTTCAGTTTGGCCTACGAGGCATTGATAGCAGCAGGCTATCGCTCGATTGGAATGGATCATTTTGCCCTTGAATCTGATGAAATGTATCAATCACTTTTAGATGGACGTCTGTATCGTAATTTCATGGGCTACTCCGTGAAAAAGGGCTATGGACTTCTTGGAATTGGAGCTTCAGCTATTGGAGAGTCCCCCTATGCCTATTTCCAAAATGTGAGGGAAGCAAAAAGCTATGAACAGCGAGTGAAGGATACGGGGCTTGCAACGTTGCGCGGATGCCTTTTGACTGAAGATGATCGAGAGAGAAAATGGGCTATTCAGAGCCTTATGTGCCAATTTCGTTTGGATTCCGAAGAGTTTGAACAGAAGTTCCAAAAATCATTTCAAGAAAAATTTCATTGGGAGTTAACCCAATTATCTGATTTCTTCAAAGAAGGAGTTCTGGAAGGCACTCTTCACTCCATGAAAGTGACTCATTTAGGACGACTTTTTGTTAGAAATGTTGCGATGATTTTCGATGCCTACCTGAGAAAGCCAGACCAAAAAGCGACTTATTCGAAAACTGTATGATGTGGTTTGGCCCTAGAAACTCGGTGATTGTTCCTTTTGATTATCGAGATAGAGAATCCTTTGTCGATTTTGAAGAACAACTCAGTGCCATTCAGCAACACTATAAAATTGTAAAAATGAGTCAGTTAGTCGATTCCATAAAAAAAAGAAAACGGCAGGGCTTGGCAACGATAGCACTTTCCAATCCTCGCAAAGGGGTTATGCTACAAGCAGTTTCCGCTTTGGTGTCATTGGAACTGCCTTTTATTATTTTTTTAGATCCTGATCTGGTAGGGCTCAATCGATTACCATTGGATGAAGAGCTGAGGACATACCAAAAACATTATCCCGAACACTTTTCAGTTTCAGATCTTAAATATTGGCTTTCAAAAGTCAGCAGCGAGCCGGGAAAGGTAGACGACTTTCTTAAGCAGGCCAGAAGTGAAATAGGACCACTACCCGTTGATCATCTGGATTCATTGCAGTTTTTTTCCACGTGGGGAAAGTTGATTGAAATTTCGCCTGAACTTGTTGAATTTGGCTTTAATTTAGATCATCAGGAATTGAATCCGGAAGCTTTAGAAAGAAAATTCAAATTTTTTAACTGTCAATTGAAAGGGAATCCCAGGTTCGGGCGATGTCATGAGCGTTCTCTTACAAAAGCCGAGGAAGCGGTCCTGCTTCAGATGGGAATAGAGGCTGTTCTTACTGCTAAAGAATCAGAAATTAATCGAGATTCGGACCTTTACCATCTTCCGATTTGGAATCTTCTCTAGCTAAAATATTCTTGGCTGCAATAGATCCTCGATACAAGGCTTCTTCAACTGCCGGAGTTCCGAGATTGCTACTTGCGAAATAGAGATCCCCTATTCGACGAGATAATACAGGAGAAGTTTGGGTGAGATGCCCTGGTTTGACTACATGAATCGAATAGGGCCATCGATTGATTTCAATTGCCAATATTTTTAGAGGGGGTTCATTTCTTTTTTGAAGGAGTTGATTCACCAGCTCTTCCAATTGGATTGCGGCCGTTTCTGCTCGCTCAATAACTACTTTTTCTGTTAGTCCAATACTCAAATACTCTTCAGGAAGCGGGTTGTATAATGTAAGAACCCCTCGGTCGTCTAGCCGAGGTTTCTTATTTCCCTCAAAGTCAAACCAACGTCCTTCAATCAGATCAGTCACTCCATGGGTAGAGTAAGTGGCATCATCACGAATCCAAAGACCATATGAATCGTGCCAGGGGTGTCCCTGTAAATGAAAATTCATGACTTGGTAATGTCGATAACTGAGTTGCTGAATCGCTTTCAATTTTTCAGGGTCCAATGAATCTAATTGTTCTATGAGAGACGGGGCATATCCCAGCGGAATTGCGTAGACTGCATGACGCGCTTCCACTCGTAAAACTTCAGAGCCACTTTGAAAGCAAATACGAACTCCTTGAGGCAAAACCACCATCCGTTTTACACGGCTATTGGTTCGTGCGTGAAACCAAGGCCGTCTTTGAAGTTTTTTTATGGCAGCTTGAGAAACAAATCCTGAGCCCAGGCTACTGGAAAATCGTGGACCTATCTCAGAAATGTAAAAATTAGCGAAGGCTGCTGCTGAAATTTCCTCTGGGTGGTCTCCCAAAGCGCTGCGACCATAGAGTTCCAGCAACTTGAGAACAGGTCGCATGGGTTCGGAAAGTTTTAACTCTGAAGATTGTTCAAACGCTTTCAAAAGTTCCAACGCTTTCAAATCCCCCGAAAATGCTCGTCTTTCAAGTTCCGATGGCATTTGACGGACCCATTGTGCAAAGTTGATTTGATCGAGTTGAGCAGCTCCCGGATGAGTTTCCATCGGTTGAGAGGGGATACTATTCTCATCATTTGCTTTTTCTAAAAGGAATTTAAAGATAGAAAAACTTTTAGGAAGCTTCTCAAGTGAATGGTGATCCCAAACGCCTACGTAATAATTATGGTTCCACCAATAGCTATCAATCGGTTCTGGAATGCTTTGGTTTTTTAAAAAATCCCCAAGACCAAGATGTTTATAAATACGGAGCAGATTTTTCTCCACATCGGTGACATAGGCACCGCCCCTGCCATACGAGGCATTTCCAGTGGCGCCCAATGCCGCTCCTCCTAACTCTGGTTCTTTTTCAAGTAACAAAATCCGTCTGACTCTATCGGTGAGGTAGACTGAAGCTGTCAGTCCGGCGGGACCTCCGCCTACCACCACAGTATGAAACTTTCCATAGAGAGGTGTTTTCTCAGTGCAAGAGACAGGGGGACTCTCTAATTCTTCATGGGCCCCCTGAATGACCATTGCAAACCGATCCGTGAAACGAATACGCTTCTCCGGAAAGCCATACCTTTGCCTCAGAAAAAGTTTGTAGGCGGTCTCGTCTTGGATATCTGGAATGGGTTGAGTATGGCCCTTAAAAGAGCAGCCAAAGAATACTACTAAGAAAAGAAAGTGTTTTAAGTTCAAGAGCATGCCCTATGGTAGCGCAGCTCTCCTCACGGTCAAGCGGCCCTCGCCGCGGCATGGCGCGTCGCACAAGGATTGTAGCCATAAAATGCCGAAAAGAGTTCTGGAGTTCTTTGAATCAGGAGAAGGTTTTTATGGATCGCTTGTTTAAAGTATTAGCGGTGTTCGGTATTTATTTCTGCTCAGCTTTTGGCTTTTCGCTCGATCTGTCGACAAAAATGGATCTCCAAGAAAAATGGGAGCAAAAAATCACTCAATTGGTTCGAACTGTGGATTCACAAGCCCAAGTCTTTGTTCGATTAGATGAAAAAAGAGCTTCTGAAGATGTCTCGGAAACTCCATATCTGTACGAAGCGGAAGGGCTCTACTTCCGAATCAATCCCGAATTTTCAAAAGTGAATGTCCTTATTCTCACTCGGCTCAAAGAGTTACCCTCGGAAACCAAACAACTCATCAGGAAAATCACCAAAGAGCTTGAGGCTCCGTTGGTATTATCTCTAGAGGCGTTGCCACAAGCACCGGCTTCTGAATTGACAGCGGCGACTCCAACTCCTGTTGAAGTGAAGGGTTTGGACCAGCTATTTAGTTTGATGAGCCAAGTGGGGAGTTGGTTGTGGACGGCTCTAGGCATGTTCAGCTTTTTTGCATTTTTAGGGGCACTCATCTTTATCAAAGGCAAGAATGAAACTTCCGAAGAGCAGAAAGAGAAACCTGAATTTTTGAATCAAGATTGGTTAGCGGGTTACTCAGAAGAAAGTTTGGCCGCAGTGCTTTCTGATTGCTATTGGTGTGAGAAAGATGCGTACGCTGCTTACGTGTGGCATCGAATACCCATTGAAGTCAGAAAGGGAGTGGTAGGGTCCACCACCTTTTTAAAATCCTATGTGGAAAAGCTATTGAACCAAACCGTCGAGAACCACCATTATTTGGAACACCCCTATTACCTGAATCCACTCTCAATCAATCATTCGGATAATAGAACTCTCACCGAAATGGTTAGAAAGCATCCGGTTCTCATCCATAAATTGCCCCCCATGAGAGTCATGTCTTTAAAGTTGACTGCCACCGAACGAGTTCGCATTGAGTTGGAGGCCATGAAAAAGACAGCACTGCCAGATTTTAAGACTGTCCCAGCCGGCAAGGAGCGAGAACTGGGTTATGGTCGAGTGATTGAATTGGATTCTGTGACTGAAGAGGAAGAAGTAATAAAGCTCACTGGGCTTAGCCTGGAACTTAAAGCAAGAATTCCGTCTCTCCAATGGCTATGCGATGTTTCTGAAGAAAAACGAGTTCAAATTCTAGCGACTTTTTCGGCGAAAGAGTTGGCGTCTGCCTGGATAGGACCTGCAGCTACTTTGGACAGTCTGAGTAAGGCGCTGCCGGAATCCAAGAAACAGGATTTGATGAGTGCCCTGAAACAGTCGCATCAACGCCCCGGTCGGCAGAGTCCGGTTTTCAGGAGAATGCACCAAGAGGCCATTCAAGCCTTGCGAGCCTCTGAAACTGCTTCGGTGCCCAACTGGGCAAAAAAAGCAGCTTAGCTCCTGAATTTCAAAGGTTTTCACCGAGCAGTTCCCATGATATGCCTTAGGCTTTTGGAACTAATCTATGAGCCTAAGCAATTTAAATTCAAAAGTCCCTTCACCCATTAACGAGCCCGTTCTCAGTTACAAGCCGGGATCCCCAGAGACTTTGGCGCTGAAAAAAGAATTAGAACGTCAACTCCGTGAAACTGTGGACATCCCCGCTATTATTAATGGTCGAGAAGTTCGTACAGGAAAAACTGAGAAGTGTGTGGTTCCTCATCAACACCGTCACGTTTTGGGGCAGTATCACCAAGTGGGTCCCTCCGAAGTTCGAGCGGCCATTGATGGGGCTATGAAAGCTTGGCAGGATTGGTCTCGAATGCCTGCTGAGAGTCGGCAGGCGATTTTTCTTAAAGCAGCTGAACTTTTAACCCACAAACACCGGTCCATTTTAAATGCAGCTACCATGCTCGGGCAAAGCAAGACGTGCTATCAGGCCGAAATTGACGCCGCTTGTGAGTTCATTGATTTTTTAAGGTTCAATACCTACTTTCAAGAGCAAATCTACAGCATTCAGCCGCTCTCCAGTGCGGCTGTTTGGAATCGAATGGAGTATCGCCCACTTGAGGGGTTTGTGTTCTCAGTAACTCCTTTTAATTTCACTTCCATTGCAGGCAATTTACCCACTTCCGCAGCCCTGATGGGGAATGTTTCTCTCTGGAAACCCGCATCGACTGCAGTTTATTCTGGCTATTTTATTATGAAGCTTTTGGAAGAAGCAGGACTTCCTCCCGGAGTCATTCAGTTCATTCCAGGGAGTGGAGCTGTCGTAGGAGATCTCGTTTTGAAGGATGCTCACCTCGGGGGAATTCACTTCACTGGAAGCACTGGTGTTTTTCAGAATATGTGGAAAAGTGTGGGTGAGAACATCCATCACTACCGGAGTTATCCAAGGATTGTAGGCGAAACTGGAGGAAAAGATTTTGTCATGGCGCATGCCTCATGTGATCAAGCAGCTCTAGTTACTGCTCTGGTACGAGGTGCTTTTGAGTATCAAGGTCAAAAATGCTCTGCAGCTTCTCGCGCTTATATTCCTAAAAGTATATGGCCTCGAGTGAAAGAAGCCTTAGTTGCGGAGCTCAAAACGGTAAAAATGGGAGATGTTTTAGATTTCAGAAACTTCATGTCCGCTGTCATCGATAAGAAATCTTTCGATAACATTAGTCGGTATGTGGATGCAGCAAAGGCAAGTTCGGACTGCCAAATTCTTTTTGGTGGCAAGGGGAATGCTGAAGAGGGATATTTTTATGAGCCAACCGTTATTGAGACTACTAATCCGAGGTACCAAACTTTATGCGAAGAAATTTTCGGACCTGTTTTGACCATTTTTGTTTATGACGATTCCCAATTTGAATCTACCTTGAGTTTGTGTGATGAAACTTCGCCATATGCATTGACGGGAGCTCTTTTTTGTCAGGATCGAGCCATCATTGAGAAAGCAAGTCAGCGACTCACGCACAGCGCAGGTAATTATTATATAAATAATAAACCCACTGGAGCTGTTGTGGGACAGCAGCCTTTCGGAGGAGCTAGAGGTTCTGGAACCAACGACAAAGCGGGCAGCATCTACAACCTCCTCAGATGGGTGTCGGTAAGGACTATTTCGGAGACGCTGAATCCGCCGACACGTTACACGTATCCATTTATGGAAGGAAAATAAAATGTCAAAGTTCGTTTCTTTGCTCCTGTTGGGCTTCTTAACCGCCTGTGCGGGCCAGAAAATACAACAGCGCGATGTTGCCGCTCCTGACAAGCATCAGTCGCCTCAGTGCCAGGCTATTCAAGTTTTTTTCAATGAAACCTTGAATGCTTTTCAAGAGCGTTTGGATTTGGCTTCGGCCGATTACCAGCGAGAACAATGGAAAGTTGAAGCAAACGAGCCCGGGGCTTCTACTCAAAAAATGAGTGGCCTTTTTGAGGCTTATCAAAAAGTAGCCTATGACCAATCGGTTCTCCAAAAAACTCTGAATCTGGTGAAGCAATCAGCGCAAGTGGAAAGTAGCTGTGTTTGGAAACAGCGACTGGTAAGAGTTCAGCAACTCCTAGAGACCAGCATATTGACTCGCGACTCGGTTGTTAAAAAGGAGAAGGATAACCAAGAGAAGCAGGATTTACTCTCCAACAAAAGCAATGCCTTTCGAATTCAATTACCGGGAGAAACGGAACCTGTTTCCCGGGCTCTTCTTTCAAAAAAAATAGGAAGCACCGAAGACCGAAGTGTTCGAGAAAAACTCTTTAAGCAGTTCAATGCTGCTCGAGCAAAAGCTTGGCTAGAGTATGGGTTTCGAGAATTGGTGAAATCCAGAAATGAAGAAGCACGTTTGGCCGGGTTTAAGAACTTTTATGAGTACCGATTTTTTAGAAATCAACTCGATCTGAAGAATTATTTAAATAATGTTCAACTGATCAAAGCGCAACTAGCCCCTAAAATCCGAAAAGTATTGAGGAAGCTCGCAGATGTTCAGGGAATTAAAAAAATTGAAGCATGGGATCTGCGGTATCTTCGCGAAAAATCTGCCTCCGGTGATGTCAACGAGCTCTTCAAACAATTTCCAGAGTCTGAAGTGATGAAAATTGCTTCCGATTTTTACTCGAGTTTAGGCATTGATGTTGCTTCCTACGGATTCCAAATGGATTTGTATCCGCGTCCCGGAAAAAATACCCATGCATTTGCCATGGGAATTGTAGCGCCTCAAGTGGCTGAGGATGGAACCGTAAAATCCATGCCTAAACCTGATATTCGATTTTTAGCGAATCTGAAGAAGCCAGTTCAGTGGGATGATATCAGCACCATCATCCATGAATTGGGACATGCGATTCATTTCGGGGAAATTCGGCAGCCGATTTCTGTTTTTCGGGGGTTTGGGTCCGTAGAAACTGAAGCTATTGCAATGACCTTGGAACGAATGGCAGATTCCCAGGAGTTTCTTGAAGACATCTTGCCCAAGTACACGGCTGTGAGTGCTGAAAATCTGAAACCCCTGTTAGAGAAGCAGGAAAAGACGGTTCGCATCGAACAGGCCTTTGTTCTTTTGAGACAAGTGCTCTTCAGCGAATTCGAACGAGCGATCTATTTAAACCCCAATCAGGATTTCTTCCAGTTATGGGCAAAAATCTTCCAAGAGTATTGGGGGATTCCCCTTCAGCCGATTTATGCGGATTGGGATGTGGATCATTTTGTGATGGCACCTGTTTATGTGCAGAATTATGCAATCGGTATTTTAATGGTTCAGCAGATCTTTGAATCTCTCATGAAGGATTTTGGGACTGCGTATCGCTCCAAGGCCATAGGGGATAAGTTTCGGAGCCAGTATTTTGGCCCGGGGATGGAATTTGATTATCTGAAGCTCACTGAGAAATTTACTGGACGCCCGTTGACTGCTCAATCTGCCTTAAAGTTATTGGAGGGGCTCTAAATGAGATCGGGTATCCAAGTCGCTTTGGAGGAGGCTCGACGCTTATTGGAGGGGTTTTTATCCACTCCCGAGCAATTAGAGCGCTCTGACCAGTTTGCAGCTGAGTTAGTAGCCCTCTATCAGCGAGGCGGAACTCTATTTGTTTGTGGGAATGGAGGCTCTCATTGCGATGCCATGCACTTTGCAGAGGAATTCACTGGCAGATTTCGAAGAGATAGACGACCCTTAGGAGCCCTAGCATTAGGGGATCCTTCGCATGTTACCTGTGTCTCGAATGATATGGGTTTTGAACATGTTTTTGCCCGACAATTAGAAGGCTTGGGGCGAGCCGGGGATCTGTGGGTTGGTCTTACCACGAGTGGAAACTCAAGGAATATCGGATTAGCGTTGGAAGTGGCCCGAACAAAAGGGCTAAGAACCATTATTCTTTCCGGAAAAGATGGAGGCGCTTTAAAAGGGAAGGCGGACCTCGAAATCATTATTCCGGGAAATACCTCCGATCGCATTCAGGAAATGCACATGAAAATCATTCATTCTGTTATTGAACAAGTTGAGCGCAGTCTTTTTCCAGAAAATTATCAATCTTGAGTTAACAAATTGAAATCAGGATAGTGTTCAGCCACGTATCGTCTTAACTTTTCTTTTACTTGATCTTCAAGTTGTCTAGCTCGCTCTTTTGAAACTTTGTATTTATCCCCAATCTCTTGCAAAGTGAGCGGATTTTCCGAAATGAGACGGTTTTGAAAAATGAGCTTTTCTCGGCCTTCTAAAGTCTGTCCAAACTTTTTGAGTACTTCTTTGAAAAGCTGCGCTTGTTCCTCGTCTCCCAGTTTTTGATCTGCAGGAGCAGATGGATCGGCCAGGTTTTGGATGTGTTCCCGTCGGTCGTCATCTCCAACATGGGCATTCAGTGAGACATCTGGACCAGAAAGCCTTTGGCTCATCTCTTCAACTTCCTTCTCTTTAACGTCTAAATTGCTCGCCAGTAGTTTCAGATGCTCACCGGGTGCTAGACCCATGTCTTCCAATTTCTGTTGCTCCTTTTTGAGCCGATAAAAAAGTTTCTTTTGGGCTTGAGTAGTCCCCATTTTTACAAGTGAGTAGTTTTTAAGGATAGCTTCTTGGATATAACTCCGAATCCACCAAACAGCATAAGTGGTGAGCCGGACTTCTTTGAAAGGGTTAAAATCCTGAACTGCTCGTAATAAGCCCGTATTGCCTTCTTGAATGAGATCCATCAAACGGACTCTATAATTCAAATATTCATAGGCAATTTTAACTACAAACCTCAAATTAGAAGTCACGAGCTTTTGCAAGGCTTCTCGGTCTTTTGTTTCATAATATTTCATTGCCAATGCGTGCTCTTCCTCTTTGGTCAGTAGTGGGTATTTAGAAATTTCTCGAAAATAAGCAGCGAGTAGAGGATCTGAGGGCGTAACGCTCGGAACTCCCTTTTTCTTTTTGGAAGGAAGAACCTCGGGTGATCGCGTCGAGGCAGGAGCCAACTCAGTGGCAGGCTTTATCTTCTTGTTCTTAGGTTCATCCACATTTTAGAAATACCAAACTCGTCACAGAGTGGCAAAAAATTAACCGAATTTTAATGTCGAACCCCTAAGGCTCGTTTAAGATGTGGGGTCCATGGAACGGCTGTTTTCATATTTAACGGATCTCTCCGGAGGGGTCGCTTACCTCCTCATCTTCGGAATTTTAGTGGCTTGTGGGTTGGGCTTTCCGCTACCCGAGGACATTCCTTTAATTGCTACGGGATATTTGATTTGGGACGGCACCATGACTTGGGTTTGGGGGATTTTGGTGACCATGCTGGGAGTGCTGATTGGAGACTCACTCTTATTCTGGATTGGGCACCGACTGGGGGGGGGGATCCTTAATAGAAGAAAAAAACCCCTATTTTCCCCAAAACGAGTCCGACGCGCCCGAGCTTACTTTAGAAAATATGGCGCTAAAGTAGTGTTTTTTGCCCGTTTCGTAGCCGGTTTAAGGGCTGTCGTATTTTTCATGGCCGGCTCCATGCACATGAAATTTCGAGTTTTCATTCTCCTGGACTTTTTAGCGGCTCTCATGAGTGTGCCGTTATGGATTATTGGTGGGTACTACCTAGGACATTATTTTGGCACTGAAATTTCTGCTCTGCTATCCAAGCTTAAAGAAATTAAGCTCATCATTACTTGGATTGTTGCGGCACTGGTGGTTGGGATCATTACCAAAACGCTTATTCAGTACAGAAACAGTAAAAGAAAATCTGCGAACCCTTCTTCTTATAAAACTGGCTGAGTTTATCGCCACATGTCGTGATCAAATTTCTTTCTATTCTTGGCAACTTTCAGCCGACTTCGAATTTCCTGCAGAAAATAGCTTCCGAAAAACAAAAAATAAGGAAACAACGCAAAGAGAAGAAACCTTTTGAAATCCCAGTCTCCCAAAGCAAACTGAAACAAGAGCAAAGCGCCCGAAAAAGCAGTGAGCCACTTGGCTTTTACGGGCAAAATAAAAAACAGAAGAATTTCAAAATTTGGAAAAAGAGTTCCAAAAACTAAACTCACATTCAATAAAATGTACTGCCAAATGTTTGTGCGATATCCCAAAATTAAGGCGCCTAAAGCCGTGGCGAGGTAACAAAGTAAAACAAAAACGGTCAGAGGACCCGCTCCCCATTGCGATTCAATCGACTGAAAAACAAAGTAAGTGAACATGATAAAGAAAATAAAAAATAACGGGTTGGTGGGCGTCGAAGCAGGATCCGACATGGGAAAAGCAAACAAACGCCACCATTCGCCACCTTCTCGAATGGCAACTGGATCAAACATGAATCGATCTGCAGCGCTAAACCCAGAAATTTGGGCGAAATAGGCCATGGCACCGAGCCCACAAACGAGCATGCCTAAGTTAGGCAGCCCCAAAAAACTCAGCTTGTTCACAATTAATCTCAACCACTTTGGAAAGCGATGATCCATAGATGAAAACTATACCTGCTTAGCAGGATTCTTGACAGAGTTTCAGGAAGAATTGATGAAATTTATTTGCGGAGGTTAACTCAGGATGAAATGAAGACGCGAGAGTTTTGCCCTGCTGAAGCATCACGGGTTCCGAGTCCAATGAAAATAAGATTTTCACTTGAGGTCCGAGAGTTTCAAAACGAGGCGCTCGAATGAAGACACCCTCCATCGGTTCAGCATCCATCCACTGAACACTCGGCTTTACTCGTTCGATAAAACTTTCTGTTTGTCTGCCATAGGCATTTCTCACCGCCCGCACATCCAAAGCTTCAAGTGATGGTTGTTGAGGAGATACCACTTCTTTGGCTAGTAAAATAGCGCCTGCACAAATGCCCCAAGTGGGCTTCTTTTGAACAAAAAGTTTCAAAGGCTCCCACAAATGAGCTTTACGGAGCAAATGGAGCATTGTGGAGCTTTCTCCACCTGGCAGAATGATTCCTGATAGGTCCTCCAGATCTTTGGGTTGTTTCACCCAATGACCTCTCACACCAAGCTCACTCAGCTTGTCCAAGTGTGGGCTCACGGCTCCTTGTAATGAGAGTATTCCGATCTTCATTTGGAGTTTACTTGGCTACCAGCCTCTTTCTGCAAGACGTTCTTCGGGTTTGAGCAAATGAACATCGAGACCACGCATTGCACTTCCCAAGCCTCGCGAGCATTTGGCTAGGAGGGCTGCATCTTCAAAATGCGTAGTGGCTTCTACAATCGAATGGGCCAATTGCTCTGGATTTTCAGATTTGAAAATACCAGAACCCACAAAAACCGACTCCGCTCCCAGCCATCGGCAAAGAGCAGCATCTGCTGGCGTTGCGACTCCACCCGCTGCAAAATTCGGAACCGGCAGTTTGCCGTTCTTAGCGACCCACTCAACGAGTGTGAGAGGTGCTCCCAGCTCTTTCGCTTCGTTCACGAGTTCTTCATGTCCCAAAGTCGTGAGTCTTCGGATTTGACTGCGCAAAGAACGTAAATGGCGGACAGCTTCTACAATATTTCCAGAACCAGCCTCACCTTTTGTGCGGATCATAGCGGCTCCCTCTCCAATCCGGCGGAGTGCTTCACCCAAATTTCTAGCGCCACACACGAAGGGAACTTTGAATTGAAATTTATCGATATGATATTGCTCATCAGCGGGAGTAAGCACTTCACTTTCATCGATGAAATCAACCCCCAGATTTTCCAAAATCATAGCCTCTACAAAATGTCCGATACGAGCTTTAGCCATTACGGGAATGGAAACGACCTCCATAATTTCTAAAACTTTGTCGACGGGAGACATCCGAGCCACGCCCCCTTCTTTTCGAATATCGGCCGGAATTCGCTCTAAAGCCATGACGGCTACAGCGCCTGCTTTTTCCGCAATTTTGGCTTGTTCGGCATTCACAACATCCATAATGACGCCGCCTTTAAGCATTTCTGCTAAACCAGTTTTTAATTTCATTTCAGTAGCCATGGGAAGAACTCCTGTAAGGGATTATGATCAGAGATAACGCAGTTAGACTCACTAAGCAATATCGGTTGAGAAACCCGCAATTCCACTTCCCATTCGTTTCAATTTGGCCTACTCTTCAGAGCCACATGAACCCAGCCGCTCACCCTACGGGAAATGCGCTTCACCTGAAGTCACTGCTCGGGACAGAATCTTTAAAAACAGAGCAAATTCAAATACTTATATCTACGGCCCTAGCATTTAAAGACCGCTGGGACCAACAAGAACCCATTCCTCCGACTTTGGCGGGAAAGTCAGTGGTCATGTTGTTTTTCGAAGCCAGCACACGCACCCGAAGCTCGTTCGAGTTAGCTGTGCAAAGACTTGGTGGGAACCCTCTTGTTCTCACCAAATCGGGGAGTTCTACGGAAAAAGGGGAAACTTTACTCGATACTGCCAAAAATATTGAGGCCATGGATCCCGATCTCTTGGTTCTAAGACATCCATCAGCGGGCACGCCCTTTCTTTTAGATAAAACCTTGTCATTGCCCATTGTGAATGCGGGTGACGGATTTCACGAACATCCCACGCAAGCTCTTTTAGATCTCATGACGATTTTTGAACGTAGAAAAAGAATCCAAGGTATTCGGGTCCTGATCGTAGGAGATATTGCCCACAGCCGAGTTGCTCGTTCGGATATTTATGCTTTGCAGGCCATGGGGGCAGAAGTCTCTGTATGCGGTCCCCCTACATTGTTACCACCCAAAGTTGAAAAAATGGGGGTTACACTTTTTCATCACCTAGAACAAGCAGTTGAAAATCAAGATGTCGTTATGATGTTGAGAATTCAGCATGAACGATTCAGTTCAGGACAAAGTCCCTCCAAGGGTGAGTACGCACGATTCTATGGCATGAATCAACGCATTTTAGAAATGTGTTCTTCAGATGTTCTGATCATGCATCCAGGTCCTGTCAATCGAGGAGTGGAACTTTCAACTGAAGTTGCAGACAGTTCCCGCTCGGTCATTCTGAATCAAGTGGCCAATGGGGTTTTTCTCAGAATGGCAGTGATGCATTTACTGTTAGGGGGGGAGCCATTCTCCTGGAAGGAGTCCGTTCGATGAGCGTATCGCAATCACTTTTCATTCGAAATGGACGCATCGTAGATCCCAGCCAAAAGTTGGATCAAGTCACCGATCTGTGGGTAAGAAATGGAAAAATAGAAGCGGTTGGAAAAAACTTTTCTTTGCCTTCGGAAGTACATGTTCAAGAGATCGATGCAACGGGTTTGATTGTAACTCCTGGGTGGATTGATATTCACACCCATCTTCGGGAACCTGGAGGAACTCATAAAGAAACGATTGAAACTGGGTCTCGCGCTGCAGCTGCAGGAGGCTTCACCAGCATTGCCTGCATGGCAAATACTCAACCGGTGAATGATAGTTCGTACATCACGACTTACATCAAACAGAGAGTAGCTGCGGAATCTCCTGTGAATGTTTTTCCTATTGGAGCCGTGACTAAAGGGCTCAAAGGAGAAGAACTGGCTGAAATTGGTTCTATGAGAGAAGCGGGAATTGTCGCGATTTCTGATGATGGCAAAACGGTGATGAATGCTTACTTATTCAGAAAGGCGCTCGATTACTCTCGCCGTTTTGATTTAGTGGTGATCAGTCATGCCGAAGACCTCAATCTGAAGGGGCTAGGTGTGATGAATGAAGGCTATCATTCAGCTCGGTTTGGACTCAGGGGAATTCCTAAAGCAGCTGAAGAAGTGATCATCGCTCGAGATATTTACTTGGCTGAGCTGACCGGCGCTCGGCTGCATATTGCCCACGTTAGCACAGCAGGAAGCGTGGCGTTGATTCGTGAGGCCAAGCGTCGAGGACTTCAAGTCACTGCGGAAGTCACTCCGCACCACCTCACTTTGACGGATGAAGCAGTAGGCTCCTATGATACTAATACCAAGGTGGCACCTCCTTTACGAGAAATGGAAGATATTGAGGCTCTACAAGAAGCAGTGGCTGATGGGATCATCGATGCGTTGGCATCAGATCACGCCCCTCACTCAAGGGAAGATAAAGAAGTGGAATACGATCAAGCAGAATTTGGGATGGTAGGGTTGGAAACGGCTTTTCCATTATATTACTCAAAAGTTCTCAAAAATCATTGGGACCTTTCCAAACTCGTTGCTGCGATGACGATTCAACCTGCAAAAATCATAGGGGTGAAGAAGGGGACACTCAGTCCTGGCAGTGATGCAGACATTTCCATTTTTGATCCCAAAAAGACTTGGACTGTAGACAAGAACCAGTTTCGGTCTAAAAGCCAAAACACACCTTTTCACGGATGGGAGCTTCAAGGGAAACCCATTTACACTATTGTGGCCGGACAAGTGGTGTATTCAGAGGTGAAAAAATGAGTGAGCAGGCTTGGAAAGCTGCGCTTTACCTAGAAAATGATCATCTCTTCTTGGGAAGAGGTTTTGGTGCTCAAGCCATGCAAGGCGGAGAAGCTGTATTCAATACAGGGATGATGGGATATCAGGAAGTTTTTTCCGATCCTTCCTATTCTCACCAAATCGTAGTGATGACTTATCCTCAAATAGGTAATTACGGTATTCAAGCTGCTGATTCGGAATCTCCCACGCCCTTACTCAAGGGAGTCGTAGCTAGAGAATATTTTTCCCGTCCCTCCAGTTGGCGGTCTGAAATGAGCCTGGGGCGGTATCTGGATGCCGCAGGGGTTCCTGGGATTTCTGAGGTAGACACTCGTCGAATTACGCAGGTACTGCGAGATGAGGGTGCCCAGCGGGGCATCATTTTTCCAATCGATTCCGAAGATGAAACAAAAATACGGCTTAGAGGTCGAGAGTTGCTCAAGCAAGTGCCGGTGATGGAAGGTCTCGACTTGGTCAGTCAGGTCAGCTGCAAAAAGTCTTGGGAGTTTGACGAAGCGCTGAACCAAAAAAGAAATGTCCAGGGCACCATAGTCGTTTATGATTACGGAGTGAAATGGAATATTTTAAGAAGTTTATCTTCAAGAAATTTTCGTGTTCGGGTGGTCCCCTACAACACGCCTGCTCAAGACATCTTGGCAGAGCGTCCTTTGGCGGTTTGTTTATCCAACGGTCCAGGAGATCCGGCCCAAGTACCTCATGCGGTGCAAGAAATTCAAAACCTGTTGGGAAAAGTTCCGGTGTTAGCCATTTGTATGGGACATCAGTTACTGGCTCGAGCTTTGGGTGGTGAAACCTTTAAGTTGAAATATGGACACCACGGAGTGAACCATCCAGTGAAGGAACTGAGTTCTGGTCGTATCATGATCACTTCTCAGAACCACGGGTTTGCGGTTAAAACTGATTCTCTTCCTGCTCGTGAAGTTTCTGTAAACTTAGTCAATTTAAATGACCAGACGTGCGAAGGGTTTTTGTCTGAGAATATGAGAACGATGAGTATCCAATTTCATCCTGAGGCAAAACCAGGTCCTTCGGATGCAGATTTTCTTTTTGACCAATTCATTAAGGGGTTCGTCCTATGATCACTGAACTACATACTTCTAAAAGAAACTCGGCCAATGCGCTTTATCCTGATTTTGTGGCCATTGTAGATGAGTTGATTGAACTGGTGGACCAGAAGGACTTAGAAACCTTAAGAAAAGATTTCCACACCCGGCTCCGTATGACGTTATCTCAGCCCGAGCGAGCTGAACTTGTAGAGGACCTGTGGGACTTCTTTTATGACTGGTGCTTATTTGAAAAAGAAATTCCTGGCCAATTAGAAAAGCTATCGTCAAAAGGCCAAGGGCTGTGGGCGCAGTTAAAAACTGGGAATTTACGTGGTTTGTACCACGTTCAAAAAATAAACGATGATGGTTTAAAGCTGAAGGAACTTTTCACCAGTAAAACTCACTTTGTTCCTAGAAAGTACGATACTGATTTTTTGGGACTTCAAAAAGGGGATCTCATAGAGGGACGGTTGATTCCTGATGCTTCCGGTGAAGTGGAAGGTAGCGCATTTGTTCGGCGGCCTTCTTATCACCCTGTGGAAGTCCACGACTACATCAAGTCAAAAGTAAAACAGTTTAAAAAGGATAAAGATTTTGAAACCTACCAAAGTTGGCTCTGGCTTCTGGTAGGGATGTATTTGAAATATCGGATGTACGAACACATGCCCATCGATAAGATTTACGATGATAACAGTAGGATTTAGGGGAGATGCCAAAGCGGAGTGATATTCAAAAAGTATTAGTGATTGGCTCTGGGCCTATCATTATTGGCCAAGCCTGTGAATTTGATTACTCCGGTACTCAAGCCTGTAAAGCACTCAAAGAAGAGGGCTACGAAGTTGTTTTAGTAAACAGTAATCCAGCCACTATCATGACGGATCCGATTTTTTCTGATCGGACGTACATTGAGCCCTTGACCGTGCCCTACCTTGAAGACCTCATCGCACGAGAACGACCTCAAGCAATTTTACCGACCGTCGGTGGACAAACAGCTTTGAATTTAGCCATGGCCCTGCATCGCGAAGGCATTCTGAGCAAGTATGGCGTAGAACTCATTGGCGCCAACGAAATAGCTATTGAGAAAGCAGAAAACCGAGAACTGTTCAAACAAGTCTTGATTCAATTAAACATCGATTTTCCTAAGAGTGGTGAGGCCAAGACGAGCGACGAAGCGCTTGCGGTAGCAGCCGAAATAGGATTCCCGTGTGTGATCAGGCCCTCATTTACCTTGGGAGGCACTGGGGCGAGCATTGCCTACAATATCGAAGAATTTAAAGTGGAATCCATTCGAGGATTGGAAGCAAGCCCTGTCAGTCAAATTCTCATTGAAGAGTCAGTATTAGGATGGAAAGAGTTCGAATTGGAACTCATTCGAGATCGAAAAGATAATGTAGCTGTCGTGTGCTCCATAGAAAATTTAGATCCTATGGGCGTGCACACGGGCGATAGCATCACAGTAGCCCCTGCACAGACTCTCTCGGACCATGAGTATCAGGATCTGCGAAATAAAGCCTTCGCGATCATTCGTGAAGTGGGAGTGGAAACCGGGGGGTGCAATATCCAATTTGCTGTAAATCCAAAGAACGGCCGGGTAGTAGCCATAGAAATGAATCCAAGAGTTTCTCGAAGCTCAGCATTAGCTTCAAAAGCCACTGGCTTTCCAATAGCTCGCATCGCCACCAAATTGGCGGTGGGTTATACGCTCGATGAAATTCCCAACGATATCACTCAAAAGACTCCCTCTTGTTTTGAGCCCACTATCGATTATGTCGTAACAAAAATACCTCGATTTGCTTTTGAGAAGTTTCCACGGTCCGACTCCCGACTTTCTCCTGCGATGAAATCAGTGGGAGAGGTGATGGCGATTGGGCGTACTTTCAAAGAGTCCCTCCAAAAGGCGATGCGGTCTTTAGAAGTGAAATGGTGGGGCTTCAATCCGCTCTCAGAACGGAGAAAAATCAAAACTGAGGGGAGTTGGGTTGAGGGGATTAGAAACTACATCAAGACTCCCAAGCCAGATAGAATTTTGTGGATAGCTCAAGCATTTAGAGAGGGTATCACTGAGGAAGAAGTTTACGAGCTCACAGCAGTCGATCCTTGGTTCTTAAGGCAGATCCACGAGCTCACCCAAAAAGAATCAGAAATTTCAAAATATCGTGGCAAGGTATCTCATATTTCTCGCGAACAATGGTGGGATTGGAAACGTTTGGGCTTTTCAGATCCAGCGCTAGCTCACTTTTTAAAGGCAACTGAGGAACAAGTTCGGCAAGCTCGCTTAGCTCTCAATGTGAAACCTGAATTCAAATGTGTGGACACCTGCGGTGCTGAATTTGAAGCAAGCACTCCCTATTTTTATTCCAGTTATGAGCTTTTTGGAGATTCCTTTCCTGAAAGCAAAAAAGATCGAGTGATTATTTTGGGAGGAGGCCCCAATCGTATTGGGCAAGGGATTGAGTTTGATTACTGTTGTGTTCAGGCACTTTTTGCACTTCGTGAAGAAGGCGTAGAGAGCATCATGGTGAACTGCAATCCCGAGACTGTGAGTACGGATTATGACATGAGTGACAAGCTTTATTTTGAACCGCTCACTTTGGAAGATATCTTACACATTTGTGAAAAAGAAAAGCCCTCGGGAGTGGTGGTTCACTTTGGTGGGCAAACTCCGCTCAATCTGAGCCGAAGCCTGGCTCAACTCGGCATTCCCATCATGGGAACTTCTGCTGAAGCAATTCAAGTTGCGGAGGACCGAGATTTGTTTAGAGAGTTGTGCACTCGGCTAAAATTAAAGCAACCAGAAAGCGTTGCTGTAACAGATCCTGAAAATGTTTTAGAAGCTGCTGAAAAGATCGGTTTCCCTCTGTTGGTACGGCCTTCTTTTGTCTTGGGCGGAAGAGGGATGGAAATCATTTACAATAGCCGAGAATTACAGAAGTGGTTGAGGAAAAAACATGAGATCTCTGAGGATTCTCCACTCCTCATGGATAGATTTCTAAAAAACGCTGTTGAGGTTGATGTAGATGCCATTTCTGATGGAGAAGATCTTCTGATCGTAGGGATGATGGAGCAAATTCATGAAGCGGGAGTTCACTCGGGAGATTCTGCCTGCAGCTTGCCACCTTTTACGCTGTCATCAAAAGTTCAGCAGGAACTCAAAAAACAAACTGAGCTCATAGCCCGAGAGTTGAAAGTAAAGGGTCTCATTAATATCCAGTTTGCGATTGAAAATGACGAAGTTTATATTATTGAAGTCAACCCCCGGGCATCGCGGACCGTTCCATTTGCAAGTAAAGCTCGAGGGATTCCCTTTGCAAAAATCGCTATGAAGGTGATGCTGGGTCGGAAACTGCGTGATTTGAAAATCGAAGAGAAGAAAATGGATTTAGTGTACGTGAAAGAATCTGTTTTTCCCTTTAAACGCTTTCCTGAAACAGACATCGTCTTAGGGCCTGAAATGCGGTCTACAGGCGAAGTGATGGGAGTTGGGAAGACTTTTGGAGAGGCCTTTGGCAAGGCTACGCTGGCATCGGGCTATCCGCTGCCGCTCCAAGGAACAGCTTTTTTAAGTGTGAAGGATTCCGATAAAGAAGCCTGCTTTCCAATTGCTCGAGATTTGGTCCAATTAGGATTTGAACTGGTGGCTACGCGAGGTACTGCGAAGTATTTGAAAGATCGGGCAATTCCTGTTCGTAGTGTGAATAAAGTGAATGAAGGCCGTCCTCATATAGTCGACCATATTAAAAATGGCGAAATCAATTTAGTGGTCAACACCTCAGCTCTCGGTGTACATGAAGTGGGTGCTGCCTATGAGTTGAGAAGAAACACTTTGATGCGTAATTTATGTTACTTTACGACCATATCCGCAGCTCGAGCAGGAGTTCAGGCGATAGGAGAACATAAGCGGGTTTCTCCAAGTACCCATTGTTTGCAGGAGCGAGAATTATGAGTTCAGTACCCATGACGTTGACCGGTAAAAAAAAGCTGGAAGAAGAACTCAAACAGCTGAAATTCACTGAACGACCCAAAGTTATTCAAGAAATTGCAGAAGCACGGTCGCATGGTGATTTATCTGAAAATGCCGAATACGATGCTGCTCGCGAGAAACAAGGGTTCATCGAAGGTCGTATCAAAGATCTTGAAGATAAAATTGCACGTGCTCAAGTGGTAGACCCGTCCCAAATCAAAACCGATCGAATTGTTTTTGGAGCTTCTATTCAGGTAAAAGATTTAGAAACGGACGAAGTGAAGCACTATCAGATAGTTGGAGTGGATGAGTCTAATGTTAAGGAAGGCAAGTTATCTATTGAATCTCCTATTGCTCGGCAACTACTCAATAAAAAAGAGGGAGATATAGTTACCATCCGCGTTCCAAAAGGTGAGTTAGAATACGAAGTGATCAGCGTTCGCTATGAGTGATGTTTTAAGTTCTCCCATTCAGTACGCCAAGGGAGTAGGTCCCAAACTAGCCAAGATCTTATCGAAAAAAGGTATTTCTACTTTTGAAGATGCGCTCTATTTTTTACCCCGGGATTATGAAGACCGACGTCAATTGACACCACTGGTAAATCTTCGTGCGGGCACCTTTGCTGTGATCTTCGGAAAAGTGACGCACGTCAAGCCCCAGCGGATTGGCCGAAGACATCGTTTGGAAGTGACTTTGGCTGATACTACGGGTGAAATCCATCTTTTTTGGTTTCATGCCTATGCAGCTTTATTAGATGAATTTGAACTGGGACAAAATGTGGTAGCTGCAGGAGATGTCCGCCAAGTTGGACGAGGACTTCAAATAGCGCACCCAGATTTTGAAAAAGTCACAGAGCTGAAAAATGGCAATCCGGTGATCAGCTTGAATTTCGGTCGAGTAGTTCCTATTTACAGCGAGACAGAAGGGCTTCACCAAAAAACACTCCGAAAAGTGATGCGAGAAGCTCTTGTAGCGTCTTTGCCACATCTGAGAGAAAGTCTCCCCAGTTCACTGCTTCAAGAATTAAAGCTTCCAAGTCTGAGGCAAAGTTTTACACAGATTCATTTTCCGGAAACTGTCCCCGGTCAAGAGGGTAACGACCAAGCTCTACAGAGAATTATTTTTGAAGAGTTTTTCATCCTAGAAATTGGCTTGGGGCTGAGAAAACAGAAGCACCAACGAGAACGCGCACCCGTTCTTTCTGCTGGAAGTTCTCAATTGGACGCTTTCATCGAGAGTTTGCCATTTACTTTGACTCCCGATCAGCAACAAGTCCTTCAAGTGATTAAAAAAGATTTGTCCCAGGGTCAATCCATGTGTCGATTAGTTCAAGGAGACGTCGGTTCCGGTAAAACAGTAGTTACTCTGGGGGCTGCAGTTCTTGCCAGCGGAAGCGGGTATCAAACCGCGCTGATGGCTCCTACAGAGCTTTTAGCTCAACAGCATCATCGAACAGCACAAGCCTTTTTGAAAGATCAAGGAATTCCTATACTCCTACTCACGCAATCGCAGGAGGGTAAGCAGGAGACACTTCAGAAATTGCAGGAGAGCGAAAATGCAATCGTCATCGGAACTCACGCGCTCTTCCAAGAGGGGGTCCAATTTAAAAATTTGGGGCTGGTGATCGTGGATGAGCAACATAGATTCGGGGTGGAGCAACGTGCGCAATTGCTCAGAAAAGGTCCCGGAGGCACTCCGCACCTCTTGATGACGACAGCAACCCCCATCCCAAGAACCTTAGCGCTCACCCTCTACGGGGATTTAGATTTGAGCATCATTCGCCAAAAACCCGCTGGGAGAAAGCCTATCCGAACACGTATCATCCGAGATCGTCAGCGGCCTCAGCTCTACAAGACAATTGAAGAAGTCGTTCGCAAAGGGCAGCAAGTTTACATCATTTATCCCTTGGTGGAAGAGTCCGAAAAAATGGATCTTAAATCCGCTACGGAGATGTATCAAAAACTAAGCCAAGAAGTGTTTCCCCATTTAAAGGTTGCTTTGGTCCATGGCCGCCTGAAGGGGGAAGTTAAAGATCAAATATTGGCAGAGTTTAAAGACAAAAAATGGGACATCTTGGTTTCTACAACTGTTATTGAAGTCGGCATTGATGTTCCCAATGCTACATTGATGGTGATTGAACATCCAGAGCGTTTAGGATTATCTCAGCTCCATCAGTTGCGGGGCCGAGTAGGTCGCGGAGCGGAGTCCAGTGAGTGCTTATTGGTGGCCGATCAATACGTCACAGAGCGATTGAGAATCATGACCAAAACCGAGGATGGGTTTGTGATAGCTGAAGAGGATCTCAGAATTCGGGGACCTGGAGAGTTTTTAGGAACTCGACAGAGTGGTCTACCTGGATTTCGGGTTGGAAACATTCTGAAGGATGCGGTTCTTCTTGAAAAAGCGAAGGAAGAAGCAGAAAAACTCCTCCGGAAAGATCCTGATTTAAAAATGCCAGAACATGGGGTAATCAGGAGCTTAGTTGAAAGTCGCTGGAAGCAAAAAATAGAGCGTCTTCGGGGGGGCTAAATGTTAAAAAAACTAGGCCTTTATTTCGTTGTTCTGGGTTTATCCTGGAGTGGTTTCGCTCAGAATCCGGATATTTTTCTCTACACAGATCGAGGGGCTTGGGAACCTGGGCTTGAGAACCTCCACGAGTTTCTTGTTGAACACGATTATTCTTTTGAAAACAAAATTGCAGCCCAACTCCAATCAGGGGAATTAGTCACTGAAAAGCCCCAGCTATTGATTATGCCGGGGGGCGAGTCTTGGGTTTACCTGGAAGACCTGAAGGAGCAGGGAGGAGATGCGATCAAAACATTTGTGGCTCAAGGAGGCTCCTACTTAGGAATCTGTGCAGGCGCGTTTTATGCGACTTCGCATCGCAAGGGCGGAGCTGCCACGGGTCCTTACGGTATTGGGCTCTTGGAGGGGACTGCGGTAGACGATACGGCTTTGAACCACTCCGGGTATATTGAGGGAGTGATGGATTTTCATTGGGAAATGGGCAATCCATTCACTCATGGTCTAGCGAGCCAGATCAAAATGTTGTTGTATGGAGGTCCCTCTTTTGAGTATTCGGATCAAGAGGCTCAAAGAAAGCAAGTTCAAGTGGTTCAACGGTTCGCACACTCTCAAAAGATTTCGATGATTCACTTTAAGTACGGAAAAGGGCGGGTGTTTCTTGCGGCTCCTCACTTTGAAATAAAAAAGGAAGCGGGTGAGGAACCTAAACATGATCTTGCGTGGCCTTTTCTCAAACGAATCCTGGATTCACTGATGACTCCCTAATTAGCGAGGTTGAAATGGCACTCACGCCTTCCAAAATGTTACCCTTAGGTACCAAAGCTCCCGAATTCTCTTTGCCTGATTTCGCAGGGAGAATAGTGACTTTGGCTAAAGTTAAGAATAACAAGCCTTTTTTAGTCATGTTTATTTGCAATCATTGTCCCTATGTTAAACACATCAGAAAAGAGCTTGCGCAATTGACCACGGAGTTTCAGAAAAAGGGCATCGCTGTTTTTGGGATTAATTCCAATGACGTTAACAATTACCCTGAAGACAGTCCGGAAAAAATGGCACTGGAAGCTCAATCCGCGCAATATACTTTTCCCTATTTGTTCGATGCGAGCCAAGAAGTCGCAAAAGCGTATCAAGCCGCTTGCACCCCTGACTTTTTTCTGTTTGATTCCCAAGGATTATTAGTTTACCGGGGGCAGTTTGACGAAAGCCGCCCTGGGAATCAGATCCCTGTGACAGGTGCTGACTTGAGAAAAGCGATTGAGGCGGTTTTGAAAGGGCAAAACCCTCTACCGGATCAAAAGCCAAGCATTGGATGTAATATCAAATGGAAAAATTAAAGAAGCCAGATTCTTTCTGGAAAGAAAAACTCAGCTCGGAACAGTACGCTGTTTGTAGACAATCTGGAACTGAAAGACCCTTTACAGGCCAATACTACCATCACAGTGAGCCAGGGATATACTCCTGCGTGGCGTGTGATTTACCCCTGTTTCGTTCAGAGCAAAAGTATGAGTCCGGAAGTGGTTGGCCTAGTTACTGGGCGCCATTGGATCCTGCTCACATCGAAGTGAGAGTTGACGATTCCCATGGCATGGTTCGAGAAGAAATCCGGTGCGCGCGCTGTGAGTCCCACTTAGGCCATGTGTTTGACGATGGTCCCGAGCCTACCGGCAAACGTTTTTGCGTGAACTCGCTGGCTCTTAAATTCAGTAGTGCTTCAACTACCAGTAAATAACTTCATTGGTGTAGCAGGTCGCGCGTCTTCCTGCTTGGTCCACGATTCTAGCGGTGACTCGCCAAGTTCCAGGATAAGTGAAGTAAACATATCTGTAGATAGGACCTGGGGCAAACATTGAATCAAAAGTTGTGCTGTAATTTTGATCCATAGTGAAATACTCTGGGCGCTCGGCAGTTAAACTTTCTAACCAATAGCTACCCTGAGCGCCGGATCCAGTCACTGTGGCTAAAATCCAAGTATCAGTATAAGTCGGATTTGGAGTCATGCTGAGCGTGCAAGTGAAAGTTGAAGAGGAAGATGAAATCTCAATCGTAGATTGTAAAAGAGCGCCAGCGTTGCAGAGAATGCCCGTGCTTGCTGAACGAGCTCGCGCAGTCACAGACTTATAGCCAGCGGAATAGAAACGGATATTAGGATTTTGTGAGGCAGTTCCACCCACTACATATCCATCTTGAACATAGAGCTCGGTCACTATCAAACTCTCACCCGTACTTGCGGTGATGCTGTAAGGAACCGTATCTCCGGGATAATAAGCTCCCGCGGGATAAGTGATGGAACAATTCAAAGTGCTTGACCCTGCAGTGAAAGTTACAGGAATGGATGAGGTTGCTGTTTGGCTGCCGGCGGTTGCAACGACAGTGACTGTCCCAGTACGAGTCACTAAAGCATCTACAGCAGTGACAGTCGCTACAGCACCACTTGCGCTGAGATTCAATCCGGAGCCAGCAATGGAATAAGTGAATGTAGGTGTGGAGCTAAAGTTGGTTGCGGTGGCTGTAATGGTCATTGCGGAAGTTGCAGGAACCGTAGAAGCCGGAGTGGCTGTTAAACTGACGGTTGGACCGCTTTGAACGGTGACCGTTCTTGCACAAGTTGCGCTATTGCCAAGTGAATCAGAAATATAAAAAACAGCAGTGTTCAAGCCTGCAGCAGAATACCTAGCTCCCGCAGTAGCCTGTGTCGTATTGATTTGATTGAGCGATGCAGTGATGACTCCAGTGCCGCCAGGGATAAAGCCAGTAAAAAAGTAAGTTGATCCGCCTCCGGCCGCAGTCGCAGTGTACGTCACACTTTGGTTGATATTTGGGGTCGTTGTAGAAGCAGCCACTGTGCATGATAAAGGATCTGTGGAGTCTTCAGGAACTACGGTGATCGCCAATTGACAGGTAGTGGATCGTCCTCCGCTATCTGTGACCGTGAATCGGGTCGTAGTGACTTGGCTATTATCTCCAGTGTTCGTAAGAGTTTGTGGAATCGTGTAAGTCGTTAAAAAACTCCCGCTAAAACCAGAGAGCGAGTAGGGTCCGGCACCACCGATGACCTGAATCGTAACGGGAAAGCTTTGGCCTGAGACCACCTGATTGAGACTGGTGGTGGCTGCACAAGTCAGAGAGGTTCCGATAGTCCCTGGAGCTACTGTTACTGTAAGAGGTGGGGCTTCAAAGCGACAACTGCTGAGAGCAAGCACCGCAATAAGGCCTGAAAGAACTCTCCACGATTTGAAAAACTTCATAAAGTAACTCCTAAAACTTCTCTTGGTTCTCAAAGCTCAAGTCGCGCAGACAGAGAGCATGCGATTTGGGGTTGCAAGTTCAAGGCCCTCTCGAACAGGACAGTGGGGAGGTTTATTTAAGAAGTGATTAGCGAAATTTAGAATGTATCCTAGATGTCATCGCACACTATCAGTGGATGACTATGGCCTCGACAGATGAATTGCCTTAAGCGCGAACGCTGATAATTTTAAATTCCTCGACATCGACTAATCCTTTATCCGTCATTTTGAGAGCCGGGATGACAGGAAGACATAGAAAGGCAAGTTGCAGAAAAGGCTCTGAAAGCTCACATTGAATCTCTCGACTGGCGGCTCTTAATCGCTTCAAAGATTCGGCAATTTCAGGATGAGAAAGCGTGGACATCAGACCTGCAACTGGAAGAGCTAATTGCGCAATGACTTGTTGATTTTTAACCACCACAAAGCCACCGCCTGCTTGAACGAGCCACTTCATGGCTACTTCCATGTCTCGAGTCTCTTTACCAATAACACATAAATTGTGGCTGTCGTGTCCTACGCTGGAGCCAATAGCCCCGGCGAGAGATGCGCCAAAACCCGAAACATAACCATTGGCTGGGGGGCTGCCATTTCCATAGCGTTCCAAGACAGATAATCGAGCAACTGCGGGGTCTTTCGATGAGCGAACACTCCGTTGGGTGATGATTTTTCCAGGAAGCACATCGATGCAATGGATGGAGCCCACAGGACCTTCCAATTCAGAAGCTGCAGGCGCCTCAGCGCGAATAGAGTTTTCAAACGAGCTTCCGGTAATATTTGGAAAGGCTAGTTCTGAAACGAGCTGCCCAGACTTAAACACTTCTCCAATCGCACAGGAGTTCACATCGTCTAAAATCACTAAGTCTGCCGCATAACCAGGAGCAATGAGTCCTTTTCTATTAGGTCCCTGGTCTAATCCATAATGTCGGGCAACTGACCAGGAAGCGGTTCGATAAACGAGAGGGGCTGAAAGTCCTAATTGAATGGATTTTCGGATCAAGTGATCGATGTGGCCTTCTTCAGCGATATCTAGAGGGTTTCTGTCATCCGTGCAGAATCCAAGGAAGGGTGAATTCCAGAGTGTCAGTAGCGAAGCCAATGCGTCTAAATCTTTGGCAACACTTCCTTCTCGAATCCAAATGGAGAGCCCCCTCTTTAACTTCTCCTCCGCCTCATTCAACTCAGAGGACTCGTGGCAGCTTGCGATGCCGGTTGCTGCATAAGCATTCAATTCGTTTCCTTGGAGTAGAGGACAATGCCCATCTATAGGACGGTTTGAGAAAGCCTCAATTTTTGCGATTGAATCCGGATCTCCTGAAAGTACGCCGGGCACATTCATCATTTCAGCAAGTCCCCAGGCTTTCGAATATTTTAGGAGCGGCACGAGATCCTGAGCTCGGAGGTGACCCCCACCGTTTGTTTCCATGTGAGTTGCTGGCACACAACTGCTCAGCATCACTTTTAAATCCAATTGGAGCGTTTCCGCTGCTTTTAAAAAGGTTTCAATTCCACGAACACCTTCAACGTTGGCGATTTCATGCGGATCACAGATTGCGGTGGTGGTTCCTTTAGGGAGTACTGCTTTTTGAAACTCATGAGGTAGGAGTAGGCTACTTTCAACGTGCACGTGCGCGTCAATAAATCCGGGAACCACCCAGCGATCTTTTAAATCCAGTACTCGTTTCCCTTGGAATCCGCGACCAAAAGCGGCTAGAACTCCATCAATGATTCCCAAATCTAAAGTTTCCCAGTCTCCTGTGAGGCTGTTCAGGACCTTTCCGCCTTTTAAAACCCAATCACATGGAATTCGTCCCATAGCAGCATCAATGCGTCTTTTCAGTAAATCGATTTGCTTCATGTGCTAACCCCTTCCTCTCTCTTTTTGCCGCCATGCAAGAAAACGAAAGTTAACAAGAACAATCCTAGCAGAAGCTTTCGAAGAAGAGTTTTAATATAATTAAAGGAATCTGATTCTCACCGCTGAAAATAAACTTCATCCATTGAGGCATTCATGAAAAAAACTTGGGGAGTAGTCGCATTACTTGTACTTGGCAGCGGAGCTTTTGCTGCCCCTTTGACTTTGGAGCGTTTGAATCAGAGCTTGGTCTCGGAAAAGAGCTCGTGGCAAGCTGCCCCCAACAAAATATCCCGTATGACAGACCAAGAGAAAAAAAATCTCCTGGGTCTCAAATTAGATGAAGGTTTTGGGGATGTATTTAAACCTACTGCAAAAACTCGGTCAGCAGCTGCAGTGCCTGCTCGTTTTGACTGGAGAAATAAAGACGGGGTGAACTATTCCTCGCCTATTTTGAATCAAGCCAACTGCGGTAGTTGTGTGGCTTTTTCGGCCATTGGTGCATTGGAAACTCAAATGAATATTGTGAATAAGACGCCTCATTCACCTTGGTCGTACTCTCCCCAACATTTATTTTCCTGTGGGGGGGGCGCTTGTCAAAATGGGTGGCATCCCATGATGGCTGTTCAGTTTTTGCAAAAAACCGGGGTTCCGGATGAAACTTGTTTTCCTTATCAGAGCGGCGGAGATGGAAAAGATTTGGCATGCAGTCAAACGTGCTCGGATGCCAGTAAACGTTCACTGCGGATTACAGGGTATTCACAACCGTCTTTTTTCTTTCAAGACGCGAATGCAGTTAAACAAGCTCTGTTAAAAGGACCCCTCATGACCACCATGATGGTCTATGAAGATTTTCTTTTCTATAAGTCGGGAGTTTATAAGCATACCACTGGAGACCAATTGGGAGGCCATGCCATCACCTTAGTGGGCTGGGATGACAATCAAAAAGCTTGGATTCTCAGAAATAGTTGGGGGGAAGATTGGGGCGAAAAAGGTTACTTTCGAGTAGCGTATGACGATTCTTCGGGTATCGGCAATCAAACGTGGGGCCTTGAAGTGCCCAATCTGAACGGATTCGTTACTTTGGGTGGGTTGAGAGATCAGTCGGTTCTCTCAGGAACAGTGGAAGTGAAGTTGGAATCGACTATTCCAGGAACTAAAGTGATTGATGTCACCGTTAACAAAAACGGAAGTCCAATTTACTGGGACCAAGGCCATTCGGGAAATCGAATGTCCGTTGATACGACCCAGTTTCCGGATGGTACCTATACAGTCGTAGCTGTTGCCAATACAGCAAGTGGAAAGATCCCCTCTCAACCTAAAACTATTTATGTGCTTAATGGAGCTCACCAGGGGCGAGCGGAGTTTGTAAATTTGGTGGAAGGTGAAACCATTACGGATAAAAAAGAATTGGAAATCAAAACTCAAGGCAGCCCGGTGCCGTTCACTGAGATTAAATTCAAAGCAGTGAACCTAGCAACAGGGGAGGAAAATATTCGCTCTACCTACACGGTACTTCCTGAAATGATTATGTTGTGGCGAGCGCAGTATTTACCGAATGGCGATTACCGAGTCACTCTTGAAGCTTCGGTGGGCGATAAAGTGAAAGTGAGTACCACGCCTATTCGGGTGAAAGTCAGTCACTAAAGTTTAAAGCCATATCCCCAAATCGGGCTCACTGGAATCACCCAGTGGGCCCGTTTTTTTTACAGTTTAACAAGTGACGTTTCCAATTCGGTTAATGTTTTTTCCATGGCCTCTCGTACCGTTTGAACCAAGCGATCTACGTCATTTTCATTCATGCCTGTAGTTGAAAAGGGCGGTAACACACGGATGGGAATAATAGCTGAACACAAAGTCTTTTTTTGCCAGTTTGCAATATCTCCCAAAGGCGCGACCACTAAAGTAATGATGGGAACTTGGGCTTTAATAGCTAAATGAAAAGCTCCTTTTTTGAAGGGGAGGAGTCCTTTCCCTGCTCGGTTCCGAGTGCCTTCAGGAGTGATTCCAATTCCAAAACCTTCACCACTTTTTATGAAGTCAACTTGTTGATCTAAAATACCCTTGGCAGCTTGAGCTGCTGAACGATTGATGAGTCGAGCTCCACATGCAACAAACCACCAACCAATGATTGGAATCCATCCGATTTCTCTTTTACCAATTGGAACTACTTTGGCAGGCCAGATACTTCCGAGGATGAGCGTGTCTAAAAAGCTTTGGTGATTGGATACCATAACAGCAGGAAGCTCTTTTAAATAATCCTGCCCTTCAATCGTGGTTTTAAGTCCCAGTGCTCGCAAGCCTCCCCAAGCCAAGAAACGTGCAGAGATGGAAAAAAGCTTTGGATTCCTCCAGCTGAAGAGAGCGACAAGAATCCATAACGTGCAAGAAAACAGAACCCAAATTACAGATAAAGTCACTCGGAGATAAAACATGCGATCAGTGTACGAAAGTTTGGGATCGGTGGCAAAAGGTTAGTCGTTGAGGAATTTCGAACTGCTCATGGATTTAAACTCAAGTCGAACACCAAAAGAAGGACCCGAAAAATCTTTGGCATCGGACATGTGGACATACTGAGCCGTAAATAGCGCTTTCCAGCCCTGACCTAAACGGAATCCAAAAGCAGCACCGGGTTGTGCCACGTAATAAGACTTCTGGCTCAGACCGATGGATTGAATTTCCCCTTGTCCATACCCAATCAACAGATCAAATTCGAAGAGAGTCTTTTTGGAGTTTAGGAGCTCCCAGCCCAGTTGAATGCCTCCGAAGGTCAGGTACTCATCGGTGAGTGCTTTTCCTCGAGGCGTTCCGTAGTAGGCCCCAAAGCCCCAGTAAAGCTGAGAATCGCCAAAATATCTTGCCCATCGCAAACCTGTGAGCCAGCCAATAGTTTCTTGGAGGTTGGGTTTGAAGGCACTGACATCGAGACTGAGCTTGGTCCGATATCGGTCGTCTGCGAGGGCAGTCCCCGAGTTTAGAGAAGCCATCAGCAACACGATCCAAAATAATCTTTGAAAGAAATATGAAGGCACACCCTCATTTCGGGTGAAATGCAGGTTTTCTAAATAACGCTTAGCAGTGTGACCCCGCGCCTGAACGCATCTGTAACCCATTGAAAACAATGAACTAAAAATCATCATCATTCCTTCACAATGAATAGCTAAACTCACATTATCTGTTTTTTTTAGAGGAACGTTTGGTGAAACTGTCGCTCGCTTTGCACTTACTACTTCTGGTTTTCTTGCGGGCAACGCCCGTCTTTGCGGATGGTTCCGATTGGTACACTTACTATATTCAATGTGTCGCGAATTCATCTCAGGAGGAAACCTGTTACCAAGCGGTCCAGGAGTTTCTAGCTTCAGATGAGGGACGTAAACAAGCAAAGGAACTGGGGTTTAAGAGACAGCGGCAGAACAACTTAGAACAAATGGTAGCTCAATCCGTCGTGATCACTTCTCGCATTCAGCAAATGGAAAGTTACCTAGCCAGTGCTATGGAAACTGCGAGCGAAGACAGCGATACTGTCCGCACTTATTGCTTGATTGAAAAACAAGCCCAAATCAGAACTTTGAAAAAATCTGCGGAAGAGAAAAAAGAGGAGCTCTTTAAAACTCCCCAAAATGATTCTAATCGCAAAGTAGAGGACCAGTACCAAACTCTCCTCTCTTTTAATTCTCTAGCAAACGAGATTTATCAACAAGCCCGTAAATGTCTGAAATAAAGCAATTTGACGGTGAGTGTTGAAAGCTTTTAGTTAGCGAGTTGAACTGTCGATAAGTATGCGTGCCTCCCCAATTTACTCAAAATCTGATTTCGATTGATCGCCTCGAGCAAAGCCTTCAGCTCGAACCTACTTTATTTGTTTTATTGACCGCGCTTTCCTCTCTCATCGTTTACTTGGTAGGGCTCCGGAATCTGAGTAAAGAAAGACATCAAAATATTCGGGCACTCTTCAGGAATTTATTTGGTCATGGCTTAGTCGCTCTGACTTTGCTGACCTTGTTTTGGTTGCTTCGAGCAGAGACTCTATATTTGCCCAAATTAATTCCCTTCGTTGGAATCGCTGCAGTGTTTTGGGGGGCCATTGTTCTCATCAAAAGCTTCCGAATTTTTAGTTTCGAATATCTATTCTTTATGAACATGCACACGGGAGTGCCTCTGCTCTTAGTGAACATGCTGACTTTACTCATGTCGCTGGTTTTAGCGTCCTGGATTGCAACGAGTGTCTTTGGATTTCGCTTAGCACCTGTATTGGCGACTTCCGCTCTTTTCTCCATTGTTGTGGGTCTTGCGCTTCAAGACACTCTGGGAAATTTATTCTCCGGAATCGCGCTTCAAATAGATAAGCCTTATCTTCTGGGCGACTGGATAGAAATTCAAATGGGAGCACAAAAACTAGTGGGTCAAGTCAACGAGATCACTTGGCGAGCTACTATTCTCATCAGTTTAACCGAGGAGTGGATCACCATTCCGAATCGAGTGGTTGCCCAATCTCAGGTTCTGAACTTTTCAAGGACAAAAAAGCCCATTTTGCGGAATCAAATTTTTCGTTTGCCGTTTTCAGTATCTATAGAAAAGACCAAAGCACTCTTGGTCGATGCCATCAAAGATATCAAGGGGATCAGTCGGTACTCCCAACCTATCGCCTTGCTCTCTGAAGCAGGAGAATCTTGGTTAACGCTCAAGCTGGTCTACGCTGTCAAGGACTATGAGGATCAGTGGAAAGTAGGAGATGAAGTGATTGAGCAATGTCTGAAAAGGCTGCACCAGGAAGGCATTCCCTTAGCAGGTCCTCGTCTACAAATTATCCAGGAAAAAATAGTTTAAGGCAAAAAACAGAGCCACCGGATTTCATGAATTCCCCAGTTTCTACTTCTCTCACTTGAAAGCCCTTTCCTTTTAATTCAGCAAGAAAAGTAGGAGAGCCGCTCTGTAAAATCACATGCCGGCCATCAGGGCTAAAACAGTTTCCGCAGAAAAAGCGTTTATTCTCCTCATAGGGGATTTCAATCAGTGTTTTGAAAAAGCATTTCAAAAGAGCAAGCCCTTCTGAAGAAAAAGCCTGCGGCTGTATGGCTGCTACATCTCGAGACAAAACAGAGAAACAGGTATCTAAATGATAAAAATCACTTGAGCAGAGCTTTAAGCGAGCCACTTTCAGTTTGAAGCGTTCGGAGAGCTCTTCATAAACTTCTTGATCTGTTCGGGGTCCAAAGCCCCCAAAAACCACACCATGTTCGGGTGAAAAAATAGCATCTCCATTGCCTTCAAAAGCACCTGAATACTCTAATTGGTGCACAGGAAAGCCTTGTTGCTTCCAAAAGCGTTCAAAAAATGGAACTTCCTGAGCTCGCTCTGGACTTCTCATTTTGGAAAGAATGATTTCGTACTGACCCGTGGAGGCATTCCAAAACGGAAACGATTGATTCGCCGTAAACACGATATCCGGGAGACCTTGAATTCCCGGAAGACTTACCACCTTTAATCCCAAAGACCGGAAGACACTCAAAAGTGCATTCCATTGCTCTTGTGCTTGGGATTTGTTGACTTGTTGGAGTGCTCCCGATTTGGGATCAGTCATATAAGGATTGATGGCATAAGCCACTTCAAAAAAAGAGGGTTCCGCCACTAAGACAGCATTGAAGTGAGGCAACGCCGTGGGAGCGTTCTTTAGAAATTCGGCAGCTTGTGAAGCTCTATCAAAAATCACTTACAGAGCTATAGCAGTCCCGATGACCGGAGAAAACAATAAGTTTCCATTCAAAGTTCCGATTCGAGGTGCGAACATCACCAGATTCCCAGACCCCACGGTTAAATGGAAAGCCGGTTTGATGAGTAAACTGAAGTAAGTGTCGCTGTAATCCCGTCCCCCAGGCTTAGAAGAGTTATCGAAGCTGACTAAGCCGATTCCTGGTGCCAGACCCAGCATTAAATAGGCCTGGGAAGTGAAATCGAATCGTGCCGAAATGCTTGCGGCGATAGGAATATAAGTTCCGAATTGTGGAGTGGTGTAGAAATAGGTCCCCGTTTCAAGTCCAGCGTACAAGCCGGAATTGCCCAAAGCGGTTTGTGCCCCGACATGCAGTCCAGGCTGAGCTCCAAGAATTGCAGTGGTGACTCCGGTAGCCACTTCCAAAACAGTGGTAGAGGTCGATTTCGAAGTAACCGTCGTTGAAGACTGGGCAGGTGTAGCTGCAGCAGCGGGTGCTGGGCTCACGTTTTCGGTAAGCACTGAAGCGTTCAAAGCACTGCAAAGCAACCCGACCAAACTCAAAGCTTTAAAAGCCTGCATAACGAACCTCCGTGGAAGCCATTCTATAAAACAAATAATGACTCACCGCAACATAAATCAGCCCACCCATTGGGTAATGGTTTTTTGCTTTATGATATCAATAGCTTGTGACTGGTCTCGGGCCATGAATTTAGTTTCGGTGACCTCAGCAGCTGAACACGTCAAAGCCTGTGAATACCCCCGGTAGTGCCGAGCTCTTCCCAGGACTCGTGTAGTTTTGGAAAGTCGGGGAATCACCCAATTCGGGGATTGTTTCCGAACACAAACAAGAAAACTTGTGGGGAGAGCCCGCAAATCAATTCCTAAGCGTTGAGAAAATTCACTCCACTGGGAACTTTGAAAAACAGAGGACGGAGGTGGGGCAAAAAAGTGACACCAATCCTGAGTGTTCTTCGCTATTAATCCGCAAGCACCCTGATGGGGGCAGGGAGCCACGACTTCAAAAGAACTGCGCAACTGCTCTCGAACCCGAATGAGCGCTTGGCTGAGTTTTGGTGTGCCCGGCTCAATCCAAACGAGCCAATCTGCTTTCTGGACTAATAAGAGGAGGGAATCGAGCTCTCGAGGGGAGAGTTCATTTAAGACGTGACTAATGCAAAGGGAAAAATCAACGTTAGAAAGCCTTTCAAGCCCGCTGGTAATTTCTATTTGGGGATACTGGTCCTGAATTCTTTTTTTCGAATACTCTATAGCCAAAGGAGATCGATCCCAAAGAACTAATCGAGCAACTTGATCTGGATCGAAAACTTGTAGAAACGTCCGAGATGCAATACCGGTTCCGCAGCCCCAATCGACCAAAGTGATGGGATTACGTGGGGCGCACTGGCGTTCGGCAAGCTCACCCAGAACTGCTCGCCATTTCCAGCCGATCCGTTCTGCAAACGTGTGATCATATTGAACGAGGGTTTCCGATTCCTTCCAATAAGAACCCCCCGAAAACTTTTCTTCAAGAAACCTTTGGCGGAGCTCCTCCAGAAGTTTCCAGTTGGGATGAAAAGGTTGCATCCCCCATGGGTATCACAGAAGTAAAAATATGAGGCTATTTTTTTATGATGAGGTCGTCAGAAGTATTTGCTTTACCATCCGGACCGACTGAAATGAGCTTGTAGCTCTTTCCATCGCTCACATACAAGAATTTACCAAACACACCGCTGAACGGATCTCGGGGCGGTTCTTTCCGACCATTAAATGTCGTGGGGTTTGCTAGCAAACTCTCTCCTTGTTGAGAGACTAAAGCTCCCAATCCGAGTTGGGTGCTAGGATATTTACCATGAGCTTTAAAATACTTTTCCAATGCAATCGCAAATAAATCTAATTGATTATTTGCTAGAGCATAAGCATCGCGGTCTCGGAGGGCTACGGGCCCTGTGAATTTAGGTTGGTTGGGATTGCGGCATTCATATTTATTCGAGCTGAGCACGCCCTGAAATGTTTTAACGCACTCAAGGCCTTTATCACATTTAAATTCAAAAAGTCCACGAGAGCCAGGCCCAGGACAAGCTGCTCCGATGAAGGAGCGAGCTCTGCACTCAGTAAAGTGGCTCTTATTCTTATCTTTAACAAGAACGCATCGGCCAACAAGCCAATCAGAATCCTCTCGGTAACAGTCGGAATCCTGCTTACACAGCGGAGTTTGAACATAATAGTTTAAAAAGGAAAGACGAGACTGAATGTCTTGCTTGATCGTTTTAAGAACGCGGCCCAAGCAGATTTTGCAGCGACGCTCAATATCTCCCTGAGTCGTATAGGCAGGTACTTCGCCCAACGAGCAAATGTCTTCACCTTCAAAATATTCGGAACGTAAACGTTCCACATTGGTTCCACCCTCCAAACCCACTTTGAGAAGATCGAGCCCAGGCATTTTTGCTTCCATTCCCAGGACTAAACCCGTTTGATGATAATCGCTGAGCGCTTCTCGATGGGAAACCTGACAGCTGACTTTCCCTGGAACCAAAACAGAACGTCCTTTAGCATCCCAAATATTCTGGTCTTCAGGAATATTTTCAGCACGAAAGAGCCAACGAGAAAGGGTTTCACTGCGGCGGGTGAGTTCCACATTGCCTACGACTCCCACTGGACCCACTTTTACATTCACGCGGAAAGGAGCCACAGAAGTTCCAGACATTTCTAAAATGCCTTCTTGATGGCTTCTCGTTCGTTCATCCCGCTCCTCTTGGGGTTTTTCCTCGGGAACTAATTTGTTGACTGTGACGGGTCGGGCTTGGGTGTCTCTGTACTTGTGATGGAGTTTATTGAAATAGGGATTGTTGAGATTATGGGGATCATCAAAAACGGAAAAGGGATCCGCCGCAAAAACGAGCGTCGAGTAGAATCCAAAAGCGAATAAGAATAAATAACGTAACAACATCCTACGTCCCACTTCATTCCCATTCCTTGATAGGAATGAGAATTCTGGTTCCCTAATGCAAGACCCAGGACCCCTCAGGAGCTTTTAAAAACATAAAGAATACAGAGGTTTATATATCACCATAAAAATAACGCAATGTAGCATTGTTATCCAGGTGTAAATCAGGTAAACACTGGGCGCTTTCATTGGGAAAGGGTGGTTATGCCGGTTTTGAAGTCTTTCGTTTTTTTCCTTTTATTGTGTCACACACATCTACTCTTAGCCTGTACCGCTTTTCACTGGAAAGGCGCTGAGGGCGCATTTGCAGGAAAAAGCTACGATTGGAATCACCCGCAAGCCTTGCTCTTAACCAATAAAAGAGGCGTGAAGAAACAAGGCTTCACTATCAGACCTTGGGAAAGTGGCCCGACTTGGACTTCTCGTTTAGGCAGTGTGACGTTCAATCAGTACGGAAGAGAATTTCCCAATGGGGGCATGAACGAGGCCGGGTTGATGGTGGAAGTGCTCTGGCTCAACTCCAGCGAGTATGAGGGGTTTGATTATCGACCCGTTCTGAATCAGCTCACTTGGGTTCAGTACCAACTGGATAATTTCACTCGAGTCTCAGAAGTGATTGATGCACTCCCTCAGTATCGGATGTCACCGATTCAAGGAAAGATTCATTATTTTGTATGTGATGCTGAAGCCAATTGCGCAGTAGTGGAATGGCTCAAAGGTAAACCGGTGGTTCATTCGGGTGCTCAACTCAATCCGCAAGCCATCACCAATCATACCTTCGAAGAATCGCTTGTGTCGTTACGAGGCATTCAGGGACAACTCCAATTGAAAACGAGTCTCAACTCCACCGACCAAAGTTCATTGAACCGCTTCAAAACAGTCGTGGAGGCAATGAAGACTGAAGTGCCCTCTGTGGGTCAGAGCTTCAACCTATTATCAGCTGTGAGAATCCCTCAGTTAACCACTTGGCATATTGTTTACGATATCACTCGAAAAGAAATTCATTATCGAACCAAAGCAAACGAAGCCATTCGAAGTGTACAGATCGAATCTTTTGATTTTGATTGTAAAAAAGAAGTGCAGATGTTGGGAGTTGATGAAGGAACGGGTGCTGTGAATTCTTTATTTACTTCTTTCGACGAGAATAGAAATTATGCTGTGATTCAGGAAAGCCTCAGCGACGTTAACTTTGCTTGGATGCTGGCTCCAATGTTGAGCCGATATCCGGGCACGACGGTTTGTACCCAGTAAAAAAGAGCTGTTAGTGGCTAGCGTTCCAATCCAGATCAAAAATAGATTGATAGTGTTGATTGATGCTTCGACTGTCTACGGAAATGGCCGTTTCCCGATTATTCTCCACTGAATTTTGATTCCAGTTGATGGAACTGATCAGTGTTTTATAACCATCTGCCAAAGCCCCTTTATTGTGGATGTACTTCACTCGCATTTTGGGTAAATCTGCAATCATCGCTTTCAAAGAAATTTTATTTTGTTTGGCCAACTGTTCGATAGTTTCAATAAGTTCGATGTCATTTTCATTTGTTCCACCAAATACTGTGGAATCATTCACTAGCACTCTAATTTTTACTCCCCGTTTTCCCGATGCGACTAAAGCATTCAGCAAGGGCGAAACTTCGCCCGTTTTTCCCCACATGGGATTGAAGCTCATCAGTTCTAAATCCAAAGTTTCCTGAGCAGACTCAATGAAAGCCAGAATACCGACTAAACTTGACTCTGGAGAGGTGAGAAACTCCACATGATCCGCTTCCAAGGTTTTGGGCTCATCTGACAGCGCCCAAGCGAATCTTTTTGTGATGCTAGTTGCTGCATTTTGCATACTGCTTACCCAATCAGCCACTGTTCCCATCATTCTAGGTAACGATAACTTCGGGCTGTAGAGGGTGATCAAGTCTCCGTGACTTGTGTTGCAATCCTTCTTAAAGACTGCCAAGAAATTCTTAGCCATTTGTTCATCATAAATGAAGGTCTGCCACCCGCGGGTTCCCCCTGCAGAGCCAGGTTCGGGTTGACCAGATGGAGAATAGTTTTCGGAACCTACCATGACGGCTTTTTCATCGATCACAATGTATTTAGCGTGATTGTAGCGAAAACGACGCTTTCCCTTCGGAGTTTGGGAAGTCATTACTAAATAACTGTGGAGTTGTGAGGAGGCATTTTCCTCCATCGCTTTAACAATTTTTTTCTGAATATCGGCTGCTTCGGAAACTAATCCGCCGACCGGTTGACCTTCCTGAAGAATTTCAACCCGGACACCTTCTTTGATTTTTTGGATCAGTGCATCGGCTACATCGTAGGATGTGAGCTCGTAAGCATTCATAACAATGCTTATCTGGGCACTCAAAAGGGCTCTTAAAGACAAAACAAGATTACTGCGAGGAGATTCAGAAACATCCAGCGTGACTGCTTTCAATGGCAAAGCCACTAAACATGCCGCGATTACTAATAATCTTCGGGACAGACTGCCAAATTTGGCGTCGAGGTGATCCATCAAGTTGTTTCCCCCGTAAGTTATTTTTATCAAGTCAAACATATGCAGGCCCATCCGGCAACGCACAGAGTGCTAATTTCGCGTTAGGATTTGGTTAGCAAAAATCCATTGCAAGGCACCGAGTTAAGTCCTGGAAATCTTGGGTTTAATATCATGACTCAGAACGGCTCACGGTGTGCGTTGGCATTGAGCATCTACTCAGTGCCTTAAATTCCTGAGCTGTGGTATGTCAGAGCCATGAAATTTCTGGTCACAGGCGGCGCTGGCTTCATTGGTTCTCAACTGGCCTTAGAGCTGGAAAGAGCTGGGCATGAGGTTTGTGTTGTGGATGATTTTTCCTCTGCGTCTCAGGACAACTTAAGGGGATTTCGTGGAGCTTTGATCCGCCAAGACATTTCTCAGCCGTTTCCTATTCCTGAAGACCTCCATGCCATTTTTCATCAAGCGGCTATTACGGATCCCAGATATCCAAACGACGATGAACTTGTAGAGAAAAATGTGGGAGGCTTTCAAAGGCTTTTGGATCACTGTGAAAAAAAAAGAGTTCCTTTGATTTATGCCTCTACTGCCGGTCTTTATGGAAACGGCGCCGTCCCCATGGAAGAAGATCAGTTGAAAGAGTGTACGACAGCCTATGCACGCTCTAAACTTCGAATGGACGAACTGGCCGAACTCCATCGGGAAAAAGTATTTTCAGTAGGGCTTCGTTATTTCAATGTGTTTGGACCGAATGAAGCGCATAAGGGCCGGCCAGCCTCCATGATTTATCACCTGTGGCAACAAATGCGGGAGGGAAAAAGACCGAGAATTTTCAAATGGGGTGAACAGGTCCGAGATTTTATCTACGTAAAAGATGTGGTGCGCGCAAACCTCTGTGCTCTCGCCGGGAAGCCTGGAATTTATAACGTGGGAACGGGAGTGGGTACTTCATTCAATGATTTAGTCGTCATTTTGAACCGCGTGATGGGGACTCAATTAGAACCAGATTATTTTGAGATGCCATTTTCCAAAGACACTTATCAAGGGCATACGCTGGCCAGCACTTTGAGAGCCGAGAAAGGGTTGGGGTTCAAAGCCGAATGGGGTTTAGAACGAGCGATTACCGACTATTTGGCTACTCTCCAATATCCTCATTCCAGAGCTGAGGATGTGCGTGAATAAAAGACTCCATGAGTTGAATACATTGGGGATCATTTAGAATTTTTAAACTCACCCCTCGAGATTGAACATATTTCTCGGGTCCCTGAAACGTTTGATTCTCTCCGATCACTATTCTGGGAATTTTGTAGAGAAGGGCCGTGCCGCTGCACATATCGCAAGGCGAGAGCGTGGAATACAAGGTAGCACGAGCATAATCCTTGGCTGAAAGTCGACCGGCATTTTCCAAACAATCCATCTCAGCGTGCAAAATTGCACTGCCTTTTTGAACTCGGCGGTTATGGCCCCTTCCAACAATTTTTCCTTCTATGACTAGAACTGAGCCAATAGGGATACCGCCTTCTTCAAGGCCCTTTTTGGCTTCTTCGATTGCAGCAGCTAAGAAAGGATCCGTCATCGGCGACTTCAGTACTTAGAGATGGTATCTGCCGCTTTAAATACATTGAGTCTGCCTTCAGAGACCGTAATGCCTTTTAGGCTTTCTACTTTATCAACGGATTCTAGAAGGATGGACTTCAGTTCCTGAGCAGCTTCAGCAGGATTATCTGAGTACAGGTCCAAAAACTTTTTGCTCGCAACACTAAAAAGGAGAGCAACGGAACCTGTTACGTGCGGAGTAGCCATCGAAGTGCCCGTGAGTTTTTTAGTTTTGTCTCCGGGAACGGTCGATAAAATATCAGTACCTGGTGCTCCTAAATCCACATGTTTTTTTCCGTATCCACATCCATCAGAGTATTTCTTATCCTCTGAATCGGTATTGGTGACAGCAATAATGTAAGCACTGGAGCAAGCGGACGGAACGTCACCAACCTCGTCTACATTCACATCTGCATTGGAAGTGGCTACTACTGAAAGAATGCCTAATTTTCCCATTTCATTATAAAGGTCATTCCAAACAGAGTATTCAGCACCCGAGCAATCTCCTTCATCCACTCCAAAACTGGAGTTAGTGACAACGACATTCGCTCCTTTTTTGCCTCGGCTCTCTAACCAGAGCTTTTTTTGCTCAATCACATAACCATATGCTTTTGCTACCACTGAGGTTTCGCCAGAGGAACCCACCAAAGCCATGATCTTGGTGTTCCAATTCAGACCCGCAACTTGAAGCTTGTTGTTGCCTTGAGCTCCAATAATACCGGCTACGTGCGTGCCATGCATGTAGCCTTGATCATGAAGTTCCCCTTTGACTTTGCTGGAGTTTTCAATGGCATTCCAACCATGAATGTCATCTACATAACCATTTTTATCATCGTCCACGCCGTTATCAGCGATTTCATTCCGGTTGATCCAAATATTTGCTTTTAAATCTTTGTGAATAGTATCAACTCCGCCATCAACCACTGCGACCACTACATCATTCCCTGCAGCGTCTTTACCACCGGTTCCAAGTTCCCATGCACGAAGAGCTCCGATGTTTCCGCGTTCTGTTTTTCCGTTCAAACTCCATTGCTCTGAAAGTTCAGGATCGTTGGGATTTTGCCTGAGTTTAACAACATGATCCGGTTGGGCATATTGAACTAGGCCTGCGGGACGGGAGAATGTCTTCAAAAATGCAGTTCGGGTATTGGGTCGCTTAAAGGTGACCGAATATAAGTTCATGGAAGGGACCAGCACTTCTACATGCTCCACTTCCTGAGGACTTAACAAAGCTCTAATGTCTTGTTCTTGAAGACCGCTTTGGAAACGAATGATGACTTTCTTAGGGTGGCTCCTAATCGGAGTTCCCTCAGTTGCTAACCCAAGTGTTGCTAACCCAGCTAGAAGAAGAGCATAAAGGTGCTTAGCCATTTGTGATTTCCCCCAAAATCTTACCAAAAAACCAAAACCCAAAACTACATCTGTGAAACCAGCAAACTAGTCACGGACTTGGAAAAATAAAACCTTTAAAAGGGGGATACCGAGATAAGTGTTAGCGGTTGTTTCACCTAATTAATGCTGCGCGCTACTTGAATGAAGACCTAATTCCTGAAGCTTTCGATAGAAAGTCGCCTTGCTGAGCCCGAGTGCTTTCATGGCCTTTGCTTTGTTATTAGAGTGTTCTTGGAGTGCCTGTTCAAACGCTTTACGCTCCAGTCGCTGAACTTGGGCCTCTAAGCTAAGTCCTTCCGATTTGGAAATCGAAAGTCCGTTCAAGTTTTGGAAATCGTAAATTTCGAATCGGTCGATTTGAGAGCTGTTTGAAAAAATCAAAGCCCGTTTTACTGTAGATTCCAATTGGCGGATGTTGCCCGGCCATTCGTAGGCCATCAGTTGATCCAAAGCCGACGGACTGACTTGAGTTGGAGTGCCCAGCGAGTGCTTCTGAAGAAAATGCTCAACCAAAAATGGGATATCTTCTTTGCGTTTTCGCAAAGGGGGTAAAGTGAGCACGACATCTCCCAAACGATACAAAAGATCTTCCCTAAATTTTCCTTTTTGTATGAACTCAGCGAGTGGTTGATTGGTGGCAGAAATAACTCGTAATTGGAGCGATTGAGTTTTGTGCGATCCCAGTCGTTGAATTTGGCGCTCTTGTAAAACGCGTAAAATCTTACTTTGCATTTCAAGCGGCAAATCCCCAATTTCATCTAGGAAAATATCGCCCGTATCTGCCAGTTCAAACTTCCCGGGTCTGGAACATTTAGCATCGGTGAAAGCCCCTTTTTCGACTCCAAAGAGTTCTGACTCAAGCAAATTTGTGGGGATCGCAGGCATGTTCGCTACGACAAAGGGGCGTTGTGGGGTGCCTTCTTGCTGATGCAGGAGTCGAGCAACGACCTCTTTTCCAGTGCCGCTCTCCCCCAGAATGAGGACATTTAATTGCGTTTTATTTCTTAAAAGCCTAATTTTTTCAATGAGCCCCTGAAGCTGTATCGATTGGCCAATAAAAGAAATAGGTAAGGGGTGTATGAGCGGCTCTAATTTTTCCAAGGAAGATTTCATTTTGTGACGTTCGAGTGCCTTGTCCACAACATGAAGAAGCAATTCGGGTTCAAAAGGTTTCACTAAATAATCTAATGCCCCCATTCTTAAGCACTCCAGGGCAACTTTTATTTCTGGTTGTCCACTCAGAATCAAAATTTCCAACGAGGGGAAGCGGCTTTTCCAATGAGCAATTTGCTTCTGGCTATTTTGAGAACCTAAGTGGAGATCCAGCAAAACACATTGGATAGCGTGTTGCTCCAAAACTTGTTCTGCAGCTTCCAAAGTAGGCGCAGTGAAGAGATGGCCTTTGGGTGCTAACAGATTCTTCAAAGCAAGTGTCAGTAAGTGATCGTCTTCAACGATTAGAATGGATGCTTTTTTCAGCATCAGAAGCCCCCCCTGACTTTACTTAAGGGCTAACACGATTTGTTGCGACGCGGCAACCCCGGATTCTGAGTCCAGGAGGGACCCGTAATGTTTAGTCAACAAAATCAATTGCTTATGATTCCATTCGGCTGTCCTTAAGTTTCCACTCAAAAAAGGCGAATCGAATAAAAGGAATTTCATAGAGTTATGGTTATTTTGCGTACTTTATTTTTGGGGGCGATGTTACTGGGTTCTCCCAGTGAGGCCTCCACAGTTCTGCTCAAACAACTCCTACAGGAAAATCGAACGGAAGAGGCGGTACCGATTTGTAGACAGTACGAAGTGCTGCCCAGCCGTGATGAAGCGGTTTATCTCGCTTGTGCGTGGGTGTACTACCGAACTTATCGAGTGGCCGCTGCTGAGACCCTGCTTTCAAAATTAAAAAATCTCCAAACATTGCCCGAATACCAACTCTTAAAAATTTATGCCTCAGTTGCCAATCAATTATTGCCACCGGATCAATTAAAAACGTTGGAGTCATCTGCAAAAGAGCAATACGAAGAGAAACTCAAAGTACGGCTATCAGAAGCCCAAAAACAACTAGAGGCTTTCCTCATTCAGCATAAAGCAACTCCTATGGGAAAGTTGGCTCAAGAACTCAGTGCCGAATTTTATGAGCTGAAGGGTCAGCTAGATCCCGCCGCATTTTTGTACCGTGGTTTGATTGCCGATTATCCCAAGAGCGGACGAGCGCACTGGGGCTTGGGACGCTATTACCTAGCGCGAGGAGATATTCGGCGAGCGAAAGTCTCGCTAGAGAAGGTGGCGGAATTTTGGCCGAAGCATGTGGGTTCCCGTTATAACTTAGGATTGATCGCGATCACAGAGGGACCCGAACACTACCGTGAGGCCGCTCGTTGGCTCGCTGAAGCTTTTAAGTTGAATAGTGCGGATGTGGGTGTTCTGGAACAAATTGGAGTGTTATTAGAGGCGCACAATAAAATACCAGCTGCAGTGAAATACTGGCGTCGAGCCTTGGAACTCAACCCTAGCGCGCCAATAGCTTTGAAAAAAGTCCATCAGCACTCAGGCGCTGTCATCGAGGATTTAATAGCTAAAAAAAGCTGGAAAGAGGCACTTGAAAAAATTGAGACCTTGAAGGAAGGAGCTGCTTCAGACAGTGAGTATCTTCTGTATCAAGGGATTTGCTTTCGCAATCTTGGAGAGTTTGAAAAAGCCAAAAAAGCTCTATCCCCCGTTGTTGAAAATAGCCCTAAAAATGCCCTGGCACTTCGTGAGCTCGGAATTGCTGAATTGAATTTGGAGCAAACTGAAAGCGCTGTGGATTTGTTCAAGCGGGCTGGGGCTTTAGAGCCCAAGGAGCCACTGAATTTTGCTTGGTTAGGTTTTGCTTTGGAGGCAAAAAAGGATTACGGTGGGGCCATATCTGCTTGGAATTCTGCTGCGACATTGTTCACAGAGCCCGAAGAAATAAAAAAAGCTCTAAAAAAAGTGGTCAGACTCGAACAGAAATTCACAAAAAGGGGTATGGCTTCTGAGCCCAGGGCAGAAGAGGATTGAGGAATGTCTCCATGGAATGGTTTCAAATTCAAGTTTTGGTCAGCGATGAGTCTTTCAAAGAAGCAATATCCAGCTACTTCTTTGACCTGGGGGCGGAAGGCATCAGCGAAACCGTCGATAAGGGGGTCTCACAAGGGTTGTGTGCTTGTTTCCCCACCCAACGTCAAACTGAGATCGAGAGCCGATTCAAAGAATACCTGGACTCGATTCAGGCCATCTCTCCGCAACCCGCACAAATCTCTTGGTCCATAAACCCTGTTTCCAAAGAGAACTGGGCAGAGAAATACAAAGAGTTTTACCTAGCACAAAAATTAACCCATCGATTTTTTCTGAGGCCCCGATGGGATACAGAAACTAAGATTCCCAACGATATGTATCCGATTCTTTTGGATCCTGGGCAAGCGTTTGGAACCGGGTTGCACCAAAGCACTCGTCTCAGTATGAAACTCATGGAAGATGTGGCTGGATTATTCCCGGCCTTAGAGCCGGTGTCTCTCCTCGATGTGGGAACAGGGAGCGGGATTTTGGCTATTGCTGCTCATCATTTGGGGTTTGGGAAAATTGTAGCGATTGATAATGATCTCGATGCGGTTCGAGTAGCGCAGGAAAATATGAAGTTTAACGGCGCAGAAAAAGTGCAAGTGGCTGGTACTTTAATCTCGGAACTCAACGCCCCTTTCGATATCGTCGTTTCCAACATTCTTTTGGAAACGCATACGCAGTTGGCGATGCATTATCAAAGGTTATTGAAGCCCGGGGGATTGCTGATTCTATCGGGGCTCCTTGGGGGCCAACTCAACTTTTTGGAACCCGAACTTAAGAAATTACGTTTCGACTTTCAGCAAAGTTATTTGCTGCAGGAATGGGCAGCCTTCAGTTATGTATTGAGACCGCTACCATGAGAGCTGTATTAATACTGGGTCTGATGCTTTCTGCCGTTCTGACAGCAGATGAATTGAATCAATGTGTGGAGCGGCTTCAGAAGTCGAATTTGCGCGTTCGGAGTGGGCATTGGACAGTATGGGCTCACCTGAACCCGAGTTTTCAGGCTTGGGTTTCCATATCCGAAGGGCGTTTGGAATCTTATCGATTCTCAGAACCCTTTGGAAATGTATCCAAAGAAAACCCCCAATCTTTTCTGTATTCAAACGCAGTGGAGAGTTGTCGCGAGTTCTGTGAGGATTTCGAATCAGAAATAAAAAAACAAATTGGTTTCCAATTAGTTGCCACCGGTTTGGTGGGTGGGTTAGTAATTCTAAGTCTTAGACGATTTAAGAGAAGGCGATGATTCGACTGATCCTATTCATTCAGCTACTGATGGGTTTCTCGCTCGCAGAAACTCAGGGGGCTCCCGTTCGCGTCTATACCTATGATGCTTTGACGGGGAAGGGGAGCTTTGCCGCCTATTTGGGGGAAGAATTCAGGAAAAAGGGTGGATCCGTTGAATGGATTTCCTTTGGAACTGCAGGTGAGGCACTCAATCAAATTGTAATTGAGGGTGAAAAGACTCGAGCAGATGTGATTATGGGAATAGATCCTGTACTGTTTCAAAAAGGTGCAGATCGGGAGATTTTTGAGCCTGTATCAGCGGATGTGAAGAAAAATATTTTTCCAGAGCTTCTTTTAAAACAGGCGCCTGCTTTCGTGCCTTATGATTTTGGTTATCTAGCCTTTGTCTACGATAACCGGGTCACTCCCGCGCTCTCATCACCCTCATTGGAAGGTTTTGTAACTCAGATTCGAAAAACAGATAAGATTGTTCTTCAGGATCCGCGTACTTCGCTTTTAGGAATAGAGTTTTTGATTTGGACTCGGGAAAAACTAAAATCGAGATTTAGCCAGTTTTGGGAAAACTTAGGCCCGCATATTTTAACCGTTTCTCCTGGATGGTCGGGAGCCTATGAATTATTTCTTCGGGGTCAGGCCCAGTACGTGCTCTCCTACACCACCAGTCCTGCCTATCATCTCATGCGCGAACATAAGGACCATATACGAGCGGTTCTTTTTCAGGAGGGGCATTTTAAACAGGTGGAGGGATTGGCTCTGCTAAAAACCAGTAAACAGAAACATAAAGCGCTTGAATTGATTCGATTGGTTTTAAGTCAAGAAGCCCAAACTCAATTGCCGACTTATCAATGGATGTATCCTGTTCATAAAAATGTGAAGTTGCCAAAGGAATTTATAAAGCTAGCAGTTCCAAAAACGGCAGAAATGGATTGGCACAGAGTTCTCCGAGAAAAAGAGCAGTGGATCAAAGAGTGGACACTGATTATGAGCAAAAAATCACCATGAATTGGATCTTAACTCTGCCCATCCTTGTCTTCATGGTTTCCTTTTTTGTTCTGCCTATCGGGAATCTTTTTTTGCTGAGTTCTAGTGTTGTTACAGAAAATATCTTTCAGGATCCTTATTTCAATCATGTGTTGCGCTTTACGTATCTGCAGGCGGCTTACAGTGCTTTCTTGAGTGTCGGCTTTGGGTTTGTTGCTGCGTTTCTTATCAAAGAATGGCGAATTTTTGGTGGGAACTTGTTGTGGAGTCTCGGATTACTATTTTCCTCTTTGCCCTCTATTGTGGTTGCTTTAGGCCTCCTGGGGAGCTGGGGTCCTAGTATCGGATTCGGTTGGACTGGTATTTTGATTGGCCATTTGTTTTTGAATTTTGGGATTCCCATGCGGCTCATCGGAGTCGCTTTGCAGGATAGAAATCGAACTCCGGAGTTGTTGGCTAATTCGCTAGGAATGAATAAGAGGCGTGTGTTTTTTAAAATCACGTTGCCACAACTCAAAAGCAGCCTAATGGCTTCATGGATTCTTTCCTTTTTGTACAGTTCTACTAGCTTGTTCATTGTGATGTTTTTGGGGGGAGGTCCCCGTTTCACAACCTTGGAAGTCTTGCTCTACGAAGCAGTGAAATTGAATCTGAACACTCCAAAAGCAATTCAGATTGCTTCTCTCCAGGCGCTGATCGGAGGCCTGTTATTCCTTTGCTATTATCGAATGCAAAAACGTCGGGTTCAGGAAGGGCAACAACCCCGCGTGAATCTTTTCCTCATGGAAAAAAACTGGGTTAGGGTCTCGGTTTCGCTGGTGTTTTGGATCATTACTTTTTCAGTGCTGGGTATTCCTCTTGTTTTCATCTTAAAGGATGCCGTGTGGGACTGGTCTTCCAACTTCACGAGCTCTCTACTTCATGCCACGGCCTCTTCTCTGAAAATCGGTCTCTGCGTGGTGGTTTTAGGAAATTGTATCCTTTATCCATTCTTACATTATATCTACCGGGAAAAAGGTAATCTCCTTCGTAGCGGGAGTGTTTGGTTGGTCATTTTGCCTCAATTTTTTTCGGGTGCTGTGGTTGCCTTTGCACTTTCTGTATTTTACCCCTCACTGAGAGGAAATGATGAGTGGGGAATCTTGGGTGTTGTGTTAACGCAAACCTTATTTGCCATTCCTCTGATGTATTTTGCCCTAAATGAAGGGTTTGAAAGGATGGCTCAAGAAAGATTTTGGATTGCCCAGAGCTTGGGTGCGAATCGTTGGCAAAGATTTTTCCATGTTGAGTTGCCTGGTATGAGGCGTCCCTTACTTTTGTCAATGCTGATCGGTTTTGGTTTTTCGCTGGGAGAAGTGGTGAGTTTGTTGCTGTTTGCTCCTGCACATTTGCAGACATTGTCATTAACATTATTTCAAGCCATGAGCAGGTACCGATTTCAGGAGGCGCATGCGGCAACTGGTGTTTTATTAGTGATGATTGTCATTCTTTTTTTAATCATGGGCTCTTTGGAGGAAAAAGATGGCTCTGGTCAAAATTAATCAATTGAAAGTGAGACAGGGCGCTTTTGAGTTAAGCATTCCGGAATTGAGAATAGAAGCTGGTCAGATTTTGGGTGTTATGGGGAAGAGTGGGGCCGGTAAGACTACTTTTCTTCATGCGCTGATGGGATTTCTGCCGATTGTTTCTGGTGAAATAGAAGTTAGGGGTCAATCCGTTGGTAATCTTTCGACTGAAAAAAGAGGAATTGCTCTGATGTTTCAGAAGCCGTGGTTGTTTGAACATCAGACAGTGATTGAAAATGTTGGGTTTGGCCTAGCCATTCAGGGAATTCCAAAGGAAGCCCGTCTGGTTCAAGCAAGAGACTGGTTAAAGAAAATGCAGATTGCCGATTTGGAAGAGCGAAAAGCTTGGGAAGTATCTGGCGGACAAGCTCAACGAGTAGCCCTAGCGCGAGCGATGGCTGTGGGCTTTCCAGTACTACTTTTGGATGAACCCTTTTCTGCTGTAGAAGCCCCCTTACGGAAAGATCTCAGAAAGCTAGTGAGGGATCTCATCCAAGAATCCCAAAAAGCAGCCATTGTCGTGAGCCATGATTGGCGTGACCTAGAAGAGCTTGCCGCGCACATCATGGTATTAGACCGTGGGAAGATTATTGCAAATGAAACCCCACAAAACCTGAAAACACATCCGGACTTACAAATTCGTTCTATCTGCGAATCCTAAGTGCTTTCACTTGTGGAGATGCAGCGGCAGGATAGGGACGAAGAGATTCAGGAGCTAGAGTTTCCCAATGATGAGGATGGGTGGCTAGAGCCTTTAACAGGGCGAGGTGAATGGCATGGCCGCCTCTAAAACTCACTAGTTCACCTTCAACCCAAGAGCCGCACAATGCGAGATCTCCCAGAGCATCCAACCATTTATGTCTCACGCACTCATCTTGAAATCGCATGCCTTCTGGATTGAGAACTGAGGTCTCCGAAAAACCTAAAACATTTTCCAGAGAAGCTCCGAGGGCGAGTTCTCTGGCTTTTAACCGATCCAGATCTGCTAAAAAGCCAAAAGTACGGGCGGATGCTATCATCTCAGAAAAAGACTTCGGAGAGACATCCATGGCAAAAGTTTGAGCTCCAATTTCAGGATGAGGAAAATCAATCGAAGTCGTGAGCCGTAAGCTTTTGCGGGGTAAAAGCTCACAAATAGCTCCATGAGCATACACCTTGATAGGCTTCAAAATTTTGAGAACACGGTGGGTGTAATTCTGGAGTTCAATTCCCGTATCCAAAATCCCTTCGATAAAGGGAAGCGCACTTCCATCGAGAATCGGTATCTCAGGGCCTCTCACCTCTATTTTCAAATTGTTGATTCCCATGGCGTAGAGTGCGGCCATCAGGTGCTCTACTGTAGCAACTTCGGAACCCGGAAACTCTTTTTGTCCCAGAGTGGTAGCTAAAGCCGTTGCAGTGACAAAACTAAAGTGAGCTGGCGTGTCCACAGTTTGGCGCCCCACTCGTTGGGTGAAGACAATCCCCGTATTGGGGGGAGCCGGGATGAGTTCTATTCGAGTCGTCACGCCTGAATGCAGACCATGGCCTTTAAAAACAAGCGGAGTTCGCAATGTTTTCTGAATGCGATATCCTTCAATTCCTGAAAAAAAATTTACTGAGTCCATGGGTTGTTTTTCTCGAGCGCCCTTTTCAAAGCAAACGGTGTACCATGTCGGGTAATCAAAAGAAAATCAATCATTTCCACGGTGCTGCGCGTAATAATTTGAAATTACAAGGAAAAATTCCCACTTCCGGGTCTTTAAGCGCAGCTTTTTTGACACAGGTTAAAACTCGAGTGCACTTTTGACTTATTGGGAAGGGGATGTGAAAGTTTGCCAAACACGCACATGCAAAAACAGATCAAAAAAGTAGTGATTCCGGTGGCTGGATTAGGAACCCGAGGACTTCCTTTCACCAAGGAAATTCCCAAGGAAATGTTACCGATCGTGGATGTTCCCACTATTCAGTGGATTGTAGAAGAAGTGTTATCAGCTGGGATTGAGCAAATAGTGTTTGTTACCAGTCGCGGCAAACATGCTTTACAAGATTATTTTGATCATTCACCCGCACTGGAAGCGTTCTTGCGAAAAAAAGGAAAAAATGAATTAGCGGATAAGCTGCAACGTATTGGCAGTCTCTGCGAAGTGATGAGTGTCCGACAAAAAGAACCTTTAGGCTTAGGGCATGCAGTTCTGTGCGCACAACCCATTGTGGGCGAAGAGCCATTTGCAGTGTGTTTAGGAGATGAAATTTTTCCCCCTTGGGACGATATCAATCGCACTCAACCTCCTGTGAAACAACTGGTGCAAGCGTTTCAAAAAATAGGATCCAGTGTGGTCGGAGTGATGGAGGTCCCATTAGCTGAGACCAAACATTATGGAATTTTGAAAATCGATTCCCATCCCAAGGAAATCGATGCTCCCTTTAAAGTGGTTGGCACAGTAGAAAAGCCCCAACCCGAAAAAGCTCCCAGTCGTTTTGCAATCATTGGGCGCTATGTTTTTGAACCCATTATTTTTGAGTATCTAAAGAGCACTCCAAAGGGTGCTGGTGGCGAAATTCAATTGACCGATGGCATGACCCAGTTGTGTGGACGAGAAGGTCTTTATGCGCTGCAAATGCAGGGATGTCGCTATGATGTGGGTAATCCATTTTTCTATGTCAAAGCCCAAGTGGACGAAGCCCTTCGTCGGCCTGAGTTGGCCCAACCGCTGCGGGATTACTTGAAGACACTATGAAAAAGACAGCTGTTTTATTGCTTGGATTATCCATTGGAGCTCTTCAGAGCTTCGGTTTTGTACCTCCGCTCACTTTAGTTTTTAAAACATGTTATGAGGGTCGGAAGCCGCAACCTACTGAAACTGTTTTTCGTCACCAAGTGACTTTGCGAACAGGAGAAGTCTTAAATATTGAAGAGAAGCTTGCTGAAATTGGTGGCAAAACCTATGTCACTTTTAGGAGCCCAACTTACGGTGAAGTGGGGGCTACCTGGAATCGGGGACTTTATGCTTTCGGTGGTGATAGAAAAATATCCAGCAAGTCTCAAGCTTTCGTTTCTTTTTTTGCTTTGCAAAGCCCCGACCGATTTCGCGATGTTTTACTCGACGAAAATTTTTTGAGACGGGATCAGTTTGAGCAATACCGTACGGGATTCGTTCCCCAGGGGGATCCTGCAACTTGGGATATCAAAGCTGGTTATATCGTTCATCCGCTGGTGTTTTTTTCTAAGGCGCCAGCTGGATTTGCTATTGTGGCGGCGGGTTCAGATGACTTGAGAGCTCGGAAGGCAGTTTTTTTCGATAAAGAAAAAATGGTGGTGAGTCGTTTTGAATGGCGTGAAGGCAATCAAATCACCGCTTGGAATTTTCAAAATTTTAAGAAAGTAGCGGGAGATGGTACCTATCCCTTTGAGCTGTCTTTTGCAATCGAGGATAAAGAAGTTATAAAAACGGCGGTCGTGAATCGACAATACCTAAAAGGAAAGACGAGAAGTCAATGGTTGGAGCGCTTTTCGAACCTTTCAAAAAACCCCCTGAATCCTCAAATGGAAGAGGCTCTGAAGCTGCTTCTGAGTTATCGATGATCATTGATGTCGTAGTTCCTTTTCGAGTCAATTCCTCGTTTCATTACCGGATCGATCCGGAGTTGGGGAAAGACCTGAAGGCGGGAAGTATTGTAGAGGTTCCTTTGGGAACTAAGAAAACCCATGCTTTTGTAGTGGGGTTTCCAGAGGCAACAAATGTCCCAGATCATAAGCTCAAAGAAGTGTCCCAAATCATTCAACCACATTCCATGTTCGATGAGAATATGTTGAAGCTTCTGAAGTGGACTTCTGAATACTATTGCCATCCCTTGGGTGAAGTTTTTGATGCAGCTATTCCCAAACTGCAGGTCAAAGCAAAAAAAAGCAAATCACGGAAAAGCAAAACTCCTTCGATTGATTTCGGTCTTTTGGGAAAAGAGGCTTCTGAAAAGCCCATTTTAACAGCGGAACAGCAAGCTGTTCTGAAGCACTTACTGGATCCCATAGAGGTGCGACCTTTCTTACTCCATGGAGTCACTGGCAGCGGCAAAACCGAAATTTATTTAAGAGTAGTGGAAGAAGTTCTGAAGGAAGGAAAGGGAGCTATCATCTTAGTTCCAGAAATTGCGCTTACTCCGCAACTCATGGGGCGTTTTGCAGCGCGATTTCCGGATCAAGTGGCAGTTCTGCACAGTGAACTGACTCCGAGAGAACGAGCCCTCCAATGGGAAAGAGTCCATCGGGGTGAGGCAAAAGTTGTGGTGGGTGCCAGGTCTGCCATTTTTGCACCCGTGCAGCGATTGGGATTGATTGTGGTTGATGAAGAACAAGAAGGCTCCTTTAAACAGGAGGATTCTCTTCGTTACAATGCTCGCGATTTAGCAGTGGTCCGAGGCAGTTTTGAAAAGGCAAAAGTGATTTTGGGCTCAGCAACTCCCTCTCTGGAAAGTTATTCCAATGCTGGCCTGGGACGGTATTGCTATTTAGAGTTGAGGAAGCGAGTTCACGACCGTCCTTTGCCGCAAACGCATTTTGTGGATATTAAAGATAAAGCACAGTGGTACCAACCTAAAACACCTTGGTTGAGCCGTTATTTGGTAGAGCGCCTGAGCAGCACTTTGGAAAAAAAGAAACAAGCAATTCTCTATTTGAATCGATTGGGCTTTGCACATTTTCTGTATTGCACGGATTGTGGCCACTCCTATCGGTGTAAGAATTGTGATGTAGCGCTCACCTACTACCAAGCTCCGCCTCGACTGAAGTGTCATTATTGCGGATTACAAATGGCAGTTCCTAAACAGTGTGGAGAATGTTCCGGACCCCACTTGGATTCGATGGGGCTGGGAACTGAGCAACTAGAAGGGCAATTGAAGAAAATTTTTCCCAAAGCTCGAATCGCTCGGATGGATCGCTCTCAACTCAAGGGGAGAAAAGATTTAGAAAAACTGCTTCAAGCCATCAGTGATCAAGAAGTAGACATTATCATTGGGACTCAAATGGTGGCGAAAGGCCATGATTTTCCAGGAATTGCTTTGGTGGGTGTGGTGATGGCCGATGCGAGTCTCAATCTGCCAGATTTTCGCTCCAATGAACGGACCTATCAGATTCTAACTCAAGTGGCTGGTCGTGCTGGAAGAGCAGGTGAGCCCGGCGAGGTTGTTATTCAGACAGTCCATCCTGGACAGCCCACATTGAAATGGGCTGCTGAGAATAAAAGCTTGGATTTTTACACGGCGGAATTGAATGCCAGAAAACTCTTTGGGTTTCCCCCTTTTCAGCGACTTGCTTTACTACGGTTTCAACACACTCAACCTCAAGTAGTTCAAGCCTATGCAGATGAGATCACTCAAGTGCTGCGACAGATCCTCCAGAAGTATCAGTTCCAATGCCAAGTTTTGGGGCCTTCAGAGGCCCCGATTGCTAAGCTCAAAAAGCAGTACCGCTGGCAATGCTTACTCAAAGCTGCTTCTGTGAAAGAGCTCCAACAGGTGCTTCGGCAAATCAGTGCCTATGATTTGGCAAAAAAGAGCCGCGTGAAATTGGCTATTGATGTGGATCCCATCCAAGCTCTCTAAAATGATGGGCTGTGACATACGCTTCTTCTTGAGAAAAAATGGAGGGCATGATGAAATGAATTATCGTGAAATCCTTCATTTTATTATCTCTTTTGCTCAGCACAGTGGCTTTGACTGCTTTTTCTGCTCCTCAGCTGGTGCTTCCCGAAAACCAATCCGAATTTGAAAAGGAAACCGGTACTGTAGTCCGGAACAAGCTCTACTATAAACCTGGCAAGTTTGAATTTGGAGCAACAGCGGGTCTGATGCCTTACGACGATGTGAACAATCAAAACTTTTTAGGTGCGAAAGCGACTTGGCATTGGACGGATTATTGGGGCTGGGAAATGATTGACGCCCATAAGGTTTTTGCTTCCACAACCGGTTGGGCAAAAAACCTAGTGGACAATAAGAACATTTCAAATCTACAAACGGCTCAGCTCAATTACATTGCAGCATCCAACATCGTCTTTTCACCGTTTTATGGCAAAGTCAGGATTTTTGGTTCCTCGCTCGTGTACTTTGATCTCTACACGGTTCTGGGAGCTGGGTTTGCCGGAACAAAAACGATCAAACTGAGTGATCCTAATCTTGAAAGTACAGTGAGAACTGGCTTCGATCCACTCATAGATTTTGGAATTGGCTTCAAGTTCTTTCTGAATCGATCGATGGGTGTGATGTTGGATTTACGAGACTACTTAGTCTTTTCAGAAACGTACGGGAAGCGCTCTCCGAAAAGTAATTACACTGTTTTTGTCGGTGTTAACTTTTTCTTGCCGAACTTCTAAAAAACCAGCAGGCCGCACCTGCACTCACGGCTAACATGATGAGCGATAAGATTTGTCCCATGCTGAGCCCACCGGCCAAGTAGCCTAACTGGCTATCAGGCTCTCGGAAAAATTCCACTACAAATCGGGAGAGGCTGTAGCCAAAAAGGAACAGGAAAGAGAGTTGTCCATCTTTTTTCAGTTTCCCTTTGGCAAACCACAATACACTTCCTAATAACACACCCTCCAAGAACAGTTCATAGAGCTGGGAGGGATGCCGAGGAACGGGACCTCCATCACGAAAAATCACGGCCCAAGGCACATCCGTGACACGTCCATAGAGCTCTCCATTGATGAAATTACCAATTCTCCCCAAGATAAGCCCAGTCGGGGTAGCCAATGCCATGGCATCTGTGAAATTCCAAAAGGGAATTCCTTTTTTCCTACAAAAAAGAATGGCCGCCGTAATTCCGCCCATCAATCCCCCATGGAAAGCGAGCCCGCCTTTGTACGTTTGAAATAAGTAGAGAGGATTTTGTAAAAGCTGCTGAGGATCGTAAACCACACAATAAAAAATCCGAGCCCCAATGACAGTGCCCAGGAGCAACCAAACTATGAATTGTTCGATATCTTGAGCCGTAAATTGAAATCGAGATTCTTTGGAGAGTTTAATGAGAATCCAACGAGCAACAATAAAACCGCCTACGTAGAGCAGCGAATACCATCGGATTTGAAGTGGCCCCCAGAGGTGGAGCAAAACCGGATCAATGTTGGGTTGTACAAAGTAAGCACTCAGCATGCCCAGAGTTTAACCGATTCCACCCGTTTTCTTTAGTAGAAAAAGCTCTAGTCGAGGAAAAAGACAAGCCCGGAGGTGATACTGGTTTGGGTTCTTAAGTTTTCAAACGGAGTAACTCCACCTTCGAGATCAAGAGTGAAATCGGTACTTGCGTTGAGTTTAATCCGTGCGCCGGTACTGGGACCCACTCGATATCTAAAACTAGCTGGAGTATTGGCAGCACTGTCCTGAACGGAAATCCGAGTAAATAGATAATCCAAGCGTTGGGAGATTCCGATATGCCACATCCATCCCGATCGCAAGAGCAAGCTATAATGAGCGCCAATGCCCCCTTCGATCACATTTTGAAAAATAGAAACGGATCCTTCAGACTCCGGTTTGAAAAAATATCCTAGAGAAGGTTTTATAAAAAAGCGATTTCCGAGGGGAAGTATTCCGCTCGCTCGTAGCCCATAGAGCAGCTGTAGACCTGCTAGGTCACCTGCCGATTGACTTCGAATTCCCAAGACACCTGCCTCGAAAGCTAATCCAGATCGTTCTAATCGAGTCTTTTTCTGAGTAGTTTGGATTCGAGGGACAGGGGTAACCATACTGGCTTTATCTCTGGGAGGCATCAGAGGTGCCACAAAGCGTATACGTGCTTGAGCTGATAAAGTAAGAGTGCCGATTAATACAAAAGCTAAGCGAAACATCACATGCCTCCTGCGGCACTAAATGCATTCTGATAAATTTGTTGGATTTGATTCGAATTGCGATTTCCCAAAGCTTGTAGGTGGCAATTTCGAAGTGTAGCGAAAGTGACCTGCGCGCTAGAAGAACTGAGACCCGTGCAGCTGGCAAGGTTCATCAGAAAACGTACCAGGCTTTTTCCGTTTTCCTCGTGGCCGATGAGCTCTCCTATCTGATATTGAACGGAGGCCCAGACAGCGCCGGTGGTATGCGCATCGAAATCTATTGAGGTTCTTATTGAACTGGCTTGAGCAGCGGTGAGGACTTTATTGTGTGATAAATCACGATCTGTCCCATCTGGAAAACTGCAGTGGAAAAAACGAGGATCTCGAGTGGCCAGAAAAGCAAAGTAGTCGGAGTTTCCTTCATCAAACGCATTTAATACATTAGTAGAACTATCAGTGAGTTCTCTACCCGCTTGGGAACGTTTCGAGTGAAAGAAGTATTGAGTCACCATATGGGTGAATTCATGGATCATTACGCCTGCATTGAATCCGAGCGGAATCTTTGTGATTTCATTATTAGGAAATGCGAGGAAATAATCTTTTGACCCTTGCGGAGAGTCTATTTGCAAGTAAGCGGCATTATCACTGTAGAATAAGTTTCTATCGCTGACAGTCCTCAGTTTTGCATTTTGTACAATGAGCGTATCCCGTAGATTAGGAACCCAGGCCGTTAAATCAGCACCGGCATCTAGGTTTTTAAAGAGAAAATAGCCGCGTTCCAAGGAATAGTAGAGACTCGTACCCCAGAGCGTGCTTTTATCTAATGGACCAAAATTATTTCCAGAGCCTGAAAACCGTGCATCCAAAGGACGAAATCCCTGACCAAAATCGAGAATATTGGGATCGCTCTCTAAGTCATCAGGATGGGTAACGACTCTTCCTAAAAGTCCTCGAAGTTCGGAGAGGCTGTCTAACGTAAGAATGGGCGCGGGGGCTACTTGATACTGACACGATGGACCTGTAGGTTGAATTACCAGCATATTGAGCGCGCCCCCAGAAAAGGGTTGAGAGCAGCCACTGAGCAACCAGACACTCACAGAATAGAACAATAACTTACGCATGTTCATCACCAACGAAGCAGGAAGTGTTCCGAGGCAAAAGCCTCGTATTCCCAGAGAATGCTCCGCTCAAGTGAGGGGCTTGGGCTCTTCAGGGCGTAGTTTGTCACCCCAGATGTAAAATCTTACGGTTGGCGCCTCGCGTTAGAGTAGCTTTTGCGGGGGAAGCTTTACAACAGCTCAAAAAGAAATTACGTTCCTAGGCCTTGTAATTCTCTGCGGGACTAGCTCAATTGGCTAGAGCGCCACCTTGCCAAGGTGGAGGTTGCGGGTTCAAGCCCCGTGTCCCGCTCCAACTTCAATTCTCAGGAAATCTAGGGAACTCTGAACGGGAGTCGGTGAAAAATTCGATTCCAATCGCTAAACTTTTTCTCAGTGGGGTGGAGATTACAAAAAGCCCGAGTGACCCGACGCCGATCAAAACTGCACCGAGCGTTTGATTTTTAGGAGCTGGGAGGAGCAGCATCACTGAAATGAAAACTCCAGTGATAGCGGCTGTGCTCATGTACATAAAAAACCACGTATCGGGTTCTCTTGCACGGATCACCAGCTGGCAGGAATGACAGCGCTCTACTAAGTCATTATATGAAACAAACAGTTTGCCTTCACCGCATCGGGGACATCGGATTTTTAATGCGTTCTTAAGAATTTTGTTCAGGGGAATCACTTTGGAGAAGCTCTATCAATTTAAAATAAACATGGCCCATATCGGTCGCATCACTCAAAGCAGTGTGTTCGGCTTTTTGACGGATTTTGAAATGCTGAAGCAGTTTCGAAGTGGTGTGAAAGCCTTTAGGTAACTTGCCGACATCGGTGAGAAATCTGGCTACACATGTGAGATCGAGTGTGTGGTGATGAAAATATTTCTCCATGAAATCTTTACCCAAGTACCGAGTGAGCACGGGGATATCCAAAGCACTCATCGATTTACCTAATAGAGTGGGGCGCTCGTTTTTGAAATACGCTTTGATTTCCGGATCTGTTAAATAATCTTCTATCCATTTTTTAAAGGCAGCAGGCGTAATGCCTTCACGATGCGCTTTGCGAATGAGGTCTTCATTGTGCTCAAGCACCCAAGGATTCAACTTTGGCTTCAACTCTTCAAAACTGGGACATTGGATGAGGACTTCCTTCCCCCAAGGAGACAGAATGGTTTTTGAGGGCCCATCCAGGGGCACAAGTGCTACTTGAATCAGATAACAATCGAGTTCTAAACCAGTCGCTTCGGTATCAAGGCTGAGGTAACGTCCCATGAGGTCCTTTTTCCCCACTTGTTTTAGCTCCCAGAGAGATATCAAAGGTCTCTCCAGGAAACAGTAAGTGAGACACTATTTTACTCCGAGCTTCACGATTATCAAAACTCATTGCCATGCTGGGGCCAATCACTGTGATTTTTCGTTCGTCTTCAATGGCTAGCGTGCAATCTTCATCGATCCCAAAAGCCATACGTTCAGTTGAAGTTTGCAGCACTGAAATCAACCGATTTTGCCGTTTTCTTGCAATGAAATGTTGATCAATAATCACATTCTTCAGAAAACCGATGCCCTCGGCCAGTTCCACAGCCCCTGATTTAATGACGTCAAATTCTCCATTGCCGGTGAGCATAGTCTGAGAGGCCGCTGCTGTTCCCGCACTGTTGCCAGCAAAAACAACTCCTCGTTGGTAAGCGGCATGAAGCGCAGGTAAAAACTCAGGCTCGCTCTTCAAACGCTCCATGAGAACGACCTGATCGCCACCCGACATCATTACTCCGCTAACTTCGTTCAATGCTTTAAGGAATTCTTCTTTGGAATAATCTTCATGGCCGGGATATCGAGGCGCAATGATTTCACTGGGGGCTTCATCGCCCAGAGCAGAGAAAGATTCCTGCAAGTGTTCTAAAGAATATTCGGTATCGTCAGTGGCCCAGGAGAGGATCATGATTTTTGGTCTGTTACCCCCCGCCCACTTGGCCATGAGCTTTAAGGTTTCAGTGGGATAATCCCCCCCGCCAATCAAAAGGAGCTTTCGACTGGCCCAAGTGGGAGCACTGAAAAACAGGAGCAATGTGAAGAGTGAGAAAGCGCGCATGTCCTTGTCCTTCCTTAACAATTTCAACCAAACTACCAAAGTAACGCGACAAGTCAATTATTTTGGTAAGTCATTGAAATTAAGGGTTTTAAGTTGATGCAAGAGAGGGTATCTTCCGAAATTCGATTGCATGGGCTCGCGTGGCGGAATTGGTAGACGCAAGGGACTTAAAATCCCTCGGTTGACAACAGCCGTGCCAGTTCGATTCTGGCCGCGAGCACCATCTTTTGAGGATTTTGTTGTGAAACTATTCGATTGGGATTTTTCTGCACCCAAATCAGAGCCTCTGGGAGACCATGAAGTCGTTTTCACTTCTGAACACCTCCGAGGAAAAAAAATTGCATTCTTAGTCTGCGGTGGCATTGCAGCGATGAAAGCGCCTTTAGTCGCCAGGGCACTGCGCAGGCGAGGCGCTGAAGTCGTGGCGTTTTGTAGTCCAGATGCGCTTCATTATGTGGGAAAAGAAGCGCTCGAATGGGCTACTTGCCATCCTCTGGTAACTGCTCTGACGTGGAAATCAGAACACCTTTCGGGAGATCAGGATTTTTCAGCCTATTTAGTTGCGCCAGCAACCTACAATACTATTGGCAAAGCAGCTCAGGGCATCGCTGATACCGTCATCAGTGCCGTTTTGGCCTCAGCACTGGGACGCATGCAGCGCGGACAAACCCAAGTTCTTTTTGCTCCCACGATGCACGGTTCAATGCACCACCAAGTATTGATAGAGAATTGCAAGCGGCTCGTTTCACTCGGAGCGAAAATGATTCCTCCCCGAGATGCCTCGGGAAAACACAATCTTCCAGACGAGGAACTCATTGCGGCAGCGGTGTGTCGCTCGGTTTCTCAGTCCACCTTGAAAGGAAAAAAAATTCTAGTAACCGGTGGACCCACTCCGGTACCCATCGACGGCGTGAGACGTATTCTGAACCGATTTCGCGGGCGTTTAGGGGCAGCGATTCATGAGGAGCTTTTACTCAGAGGTGCAGAATCTACTTTCATTTTAGGCGATGGCGCTTGGCAACCAGCTCCGTGGCTCCCTCTCGAAGTAGCAAGCACTTACCAAGAGTACCGGGAAGCAGTGGTACGCCATATGAAGCTTGGCCAAGTGGCCAGCATTTTTTCTGCTGGAGTAGCGGATTATCAACCGAAATCTGTACATTCAGGAAAAATTCCAAGTGGTCAAAAGTCGTTGAACATCGAATTGGTGGGCACGGAAAAAGTTATTGAGCTTGCAAGAAAAACGGATCCCCATTCATTTATTGTCTCTTTCAAATATCTAGAACAAGTGACTCATGAGGAATTAATGGCGGTAGCTCGTGACCGCTTAGAGAAATATCCGGTCGTGGTGGCAAATCGTGGCGAAGAGTGCCAAGAGTTGACTCAGGTATCCTATATTGTAACTCGAGACGGGGAACAACGGTTTGAAGGGAAGGCGCGCATAGCCCAAGGCATCGCGGATTTATTAGAGAAAAAGCTACCTTAAACTACCGACTCCTGACTAAAATAAGAGACTGGAAATCCTATGAAAAACCAGTCGTGGTTCTTAAAAATACCAAAAATTTTGCGATTGCATCAATGGGTCAAGAACTTGCTTCTGTTTGTTCCTGTCATAACCGCACATCGATTTGCAGAGCCTTCAGTCTGGCAGAAAAGTCTACTCGCTTTTTTTGCTTTCAGTTTTGTTGCCTCGGGTACCTATATTGTGAATGATCTTTTGGATCTGAATTCGGATCGAGCGCATCCTAGAAAAAAACACCGGCCTTTTGCTTCAAACGCGGTGCCCATCTCTGTTGGGTTTATGATGGCTCCGGCACTGATCTTTTTAGGTTTGGCAGTCGCTTGGACTCTCGGACAGAGTTTTTTCCTAGTGCTTTGTGGTTATTTGGTACTCACGCTTATTTATAGTTCCAAATTAAAGAGACTCCTTTTGTGGGATGTTGTGATTTTATCGAGCCTCTATACGCTCCGAATTTTTGCAGGCTCGGCGGCTTCCGGCATTATCGTTTCGAGTTGGCTCTTGGCATTTTCACTTTTCATTTTCATGAGTCTTGCGATAGCCAAGCGAGTTTCAGAGCTGAAACTCAATCCCCCGGCTCCAGGAACCGTGGTGAGTGGTCGAGGCTACCAAGCTGTGGATATTGAAGCCTTGAGTAATTTAGGTGCTTCCAGTGGATTTATTTCAGTCTTAGTGTTTGCTCTTTACGTCACGAGCAGCGAGGTCAACCAGTTTTATCGTCACCCTCAAACTCTCTGGTTTGTCTGCCCGCTGATTCTGTATTGGATCAGCCGAATATGGATTCTGTCAGGGCGAGGTGAACTGCACGATGATCCTATTGTTTTCGCCATTACGGATCGCATGAGTTATCTCGTTTTATTTTTTGTGGGAACGTTATTGGTTTTATCAACTTGAATCCTATGGATCAAAAAACTGAAATTGAATCTTGGGGCCGAGTTCTCAAAGTGCCTCATGAAGTTGCTGAGCTCCATTGGATGCCCCAATGCTTACCCCCTCTGGAGCATGCTCAATCGTACTTGGCCTTTGGAGAAGGTCGCAGCTATGGAGATTCATGTTTGAATGATTCTGGACTCCTTCTCAAATCCAGAAAAATGAATCGCTTCATAGCTTTTGATACCGTTACGGGTATCCTTCGGTGTGAAGCAGGAATTCGCCTAGATGAAATTTTAAACATAACTATTTCTCAGGGATGGTTTTTACCGGTGGTGCCTGGGACCCAATTTGTGACATTGGGTGGAGCCATTGCCAACGATATCCACGGAAAGAATCACCACGTCGCAGGCACTTTGGGTTGTTTTGTAAAACAAATCTGTGTGCTGCGCTCTGATGGTCTGCAATATCTCTGTTCGCCAACAGAAAACAAGGACCTTTTTGGTGCAACTATCGGTGGATTGGGATTGACGGGATTGATTCTCTGGGCAGAAATCCAAATGAAACCTATTCAGAGTAGCTTTATCGATCAAGAAACGATCCGATACTCCTCCCTAGATGAGTTTTTTAAAATCTCGAAAGCATCAGAGAGTACGCATGAGTATACCGTGGCCTGGGTAGATGCTTTGGCCTCAGGATATCAATTAGGGCGAGGTCATTTTATTCGGGGCAATCACTCAAAAAAATCTGGTCAGACCAAAACTAAAGGATTAAAAGTCTCTGTTCCTGTGGAGTTGCCCACCTGGGTGTTAAACCAGGCAACGGTTCATTGTTTCAATTCACTCTATTTCCATCGGCAGGTAAAAAAGCAGCAGGCCAAACATATCGACTATAGGCCTTTCTTTTTTCCCCTGGATTCCATCAAAAACTGGAATCGTCTTTACGGCAGTCGCGGATTTTATCAGTATCAAGTGGTTGTTCCTTTTGAGAATGACCAAGAGCCCATTCGGGAAATTTTGAAAGAAGTAGCCAAATCGAAGAAGGCCTCTTTTTTAGCCGTTTTAAAAACATTTGGTAATGTACCTTCACCGGGTTGGCTGTCATTTCCAAGGCCTGGAGTCACACTCGCATTGGACTTTCCAAATCAAGGAGCTAGCACTCTCCGGTTATTTAAAACATTAGATGCGATTGTGAGGCAGGCAAGAGGTGCCTTATATCCCGCCAAAGATGCCACGATGACTGCAGAGGATTTTGAAATCTATTATCCCAGGTGGCGGGAGTTCCAAGCGTGGATCGATCCTCAATTTTCATCGAATTTTTGGAGGCGTGTGAGGCCAGGAGCAGAAAAACATGGCTAAATCGGTTCTGTTTGGAGCGACTTCTGCAATCGGCATCGAGGTTGCCAAATTGATGGCTGGGCAAGGGGATGAATTGTTTTTGGTGGCGCGGGATCCACAGAAACTTCAAGCAGTCGAACGAGATTTGCGAGCTCGAGGGGCTCAGGTAAAAGGAAGTCGGGCAATAGATTTAAGCCAAACCGAACATCATCTAACTCTTTTCCGTGAAATCCAAAGTGCGCTGGGAGGAATCGATCACGCTTTGATTGCTTATGGAACGCTTTCGAATCAGAAAGCATGCGAACAAGATTTTACGCTGGCAGCTCATGAGATCCAGACTAACTTTGTGAGTTGTGTGTCGTTGCTCACGACTTTGGCCAATCAAATGGAACAGAAACGGCAGGGTGTGATTGCGGTGATTTCATCTGTAGCGGGTGATCGGGGTCGGCAGAGCAATTATATCTACGGGGCGAGTAAAGGGGCTCTCAGTATTTTTTTACAGGGGCTGAGAAATCGCTTGTTTCAGGCGGGGGTGTCAGTGCTGACGATTAAGCCTGGGTTTGTGGATACTCCCATGACAAGACACTTGAAGAAGAATTTTTTGTTTGCTCAGCCAGAAACGGTTGCTCGCACTATTGTCCGTGGCATAGAGAGAAAAAAAGATGAGATTTATGTGCCTGGTTTTTGGTGTTGGGTGATGTTCATCATCCGTTCAGTGCCCGAAGCTCTATTTAAACGTTTGAAACTTTAACTCCAGAGGAGACGAACCCTATGGCAATCCCGTATTTATTGATTGCGCTCTATTTAGTTCTCTATTGGTTCAGTTATCTTCAAGGCAGCCAACTGTATTTTGGAGAAGCTGTCAGTTACGAAGGCTTGCTCAGAATGATACAGGGTGCTCCTTTTGCAACCCTACCGACCGCTGTCCCCGTATCGCTTACACCCTATACCCCTTTGTTTCTGCTCCCCCTCCAAGCCCTCGTGAAAAATATTCCAGTGCAGTCATTTTGGTCGGTAGTGACTACGGCTAGAGTGTTTCAAAGTGCATTATTATTCTTGCTCTTCTTTTCAATTCAGAAAATAAACAAACGATTTTTTAGAAACGATGAGCCAGCTAAGTTCTATTGGTGGGCAGTTCTCATGGTGTTTGCCTATAACCCAGTGATGGAAATGGCGTTGCGACCGGACACGTTTTCTTTCATTTTTGAGGTGTGGGGCGTTTATTGGATCCTTCACTTTTTAGAAAGCCGAAAAAATCTGAGTTTGGTTGCTGGAGCCTTTTTGTTTGCTGCCGCCGCTGCTGTGAAGCTCAATACGCTAGGAGCGGTTTCGGGGTCCATACTTTATTTGACTCTCAGAAAAGAGTGGAGAGGCGCATTCACTCTGGGACTTCTGTTCACCGTATCGATGCTGGCGACCTGTTGGCTTTTTGAGAAATCAATCGGACCGGCCTTTTCACAAAATATTTTAGTGTCGATTCAAAGTCGGCTGTGGAATGTGCAGGAAGCAGTAGAAGTGTACAAGAAAGTTTTTGATTTTTTCTTGTTCCCACTTTTGTTTTTCATTTTCTTGGCGGGATGGGGTTTAGGTACACATCCCAAAAAAGCAGAAAATCAGCTCCTCACTTCGGTCCTTGGGTGCTCTTTCTTGCTCGCCTTTTTGGGGCAGCTCAAGTGGGGGGCATTTCATAATTATTTTCTTGGGGCTATTTATCTGGGAACGCTACCGGTCAGTTTCGCGATTGCCGAGTTTTCAAAAAAGGCGCCAAGACTTGCTGCGAGTGCAGTATTTGGCTTTGTGGGTTTGTTATTGGTCAGGGGACTTGCGATTCCGGAAAAAATATTCCGAGATCGTGCTTTTGTGAAAAACTCTCTTCGTTGGGAACGCGAAGTGCGAGAACGCGTCCCAGAAGGTTTTTTGTATGTTCCTGAAGAGAGATTGCATCTCATGCTCACGGATCGCACGGCCATTGGAGTATTGACCGAAGAGCTTTTGGGCACCACTCCCAAGTTGGTAAAAAAGGTGCCCGAGCTTCAGCGAAACGTGGCGGAGCAGGGGGGCTATGCTGGGTTTCTCATCGATTGTCAGCAGCGGCCACCGACGGAGTGGGGTTTTAGTCCTGAAGAACATTCCAGTAGATTTCAAATGGACAAGTACTGTTTGTATTATCGAGGACTTAAGAAGGATAAGTTTGTTCGGGCGGATGTGAAGTAATCACGTCTCACCCATTTGTAAAAAGCTCTACCGTACTCCCAGAAACCACGCCCGATTGTTATCATCAACTGACTGCGACTGAAAAAGGGATGCCTCCCCTCATCATAATTCCTTCACAATTGGGAAGTAAAATTACCAAGGTACGTACGCTGGAAGTCGCTAATGGTCCGTGTGATAGAATCACACTCTGGTCTAACTTTTCTGGGCATTTGTCTTCTTGCCTTTACCAGCTGTACCCCCAAGATCATTAATCCGCCTCCCGCAAATTCTGGAATCAGGCTGACGGGGGTGGTCCAATTAGCTCCAGTTAAATTGGAGAAAGTCGCAGCTTTTAAGTTAGGTTTGGATGGAAAACTAGGAGACGCTCCCGTTGCTAGCACCACGAGTGCTGAGGATGGAAGTTTTAGTTTAGTAGTTCCAGAAGCAGGGTTTTACGTCATCAAAACAGAAGGGGTGGGAAAGCATCTTGATGAAGCGTTTCAATCAGAAAAAGACGCTATTGAGCTCACAGCTTTAGTCGACACCTCTAATCAGACCGAAGTGCCCGTGACCCCAGTTTCAACCCTGCACCAGGAACGGGTAGTGGAGTTGATGGTTGTTAATGGGATAACGGCAGCAGAAGCTATGGAAACAGCTGCTACGGAAGTGGCTCCGAAATTCAACTTAGATGTAAGAGACTTATCCCAAGTCCCAGTATCACCTTACGGGATTACAGCCTTAAGCGATCTTGAAAAGTTCAGTAAAGCTCGGAAAATAAAAGTAGCAGAGAAGCTTGCTGCTTTTTCTTACTTCATCAAAAACTTTTCCATGGATGGCTTAAGCGATGACGAGAAGCTTGGAAAAGTAATGGAAGCGCTTCGAGCTGATTTTAAAGATGATGGAAACATTAATGGAAGTATTGCGGATGTGAATTTACGGCTCGTGGCCATCAAGGCCAATCTGACCTGGGCAGCAGGGATGGACGCTGCCAGGGGTATACTTTTGGCTCCCAGTAGTTCATTTGATTTTAAGAATGTTCAAAATGAGCTGAGCGAAGTGGCCAGTACTGTCGGGGAGGGAGTAGAGGCATTCAATCCGGGTGCCACTTTCACCGGGCTTTACTTGGATAAATATTACGTCGACAGTAAATTAGCCCAGCTAACCGACGGGGCGCAGGAGGACCGCTACTATATTGATGGTGAACTGGCCCATGAGTTTGTAGATAACCAGTGCTATTTCAATGGACTTCCCGAAGTGTCGAACGGCGATGGATATTGTTCAGTAAATGGAATCTTCTACGCTTCGGGAAGTCCAGCGCACGGATTCTATAATGGCACTTGCTATTCAAGTGGAACTGATACCGGAGAAGTTTCGAACGGCGATGGATATTGTTCAGTAGATGGAATCTTCTACGCTTCGGGAAGTCCAGCGCACGGATTCTATAATGGCACTTGCTATTCAAGTGGAACTGATACCGGAGAAGTTTCGAACGGCGATGGATACTGTTCAGTAGATGGAATCTTCTACGCTTCGGGAAGTCCAGCGAATGGTGTTTTCGACAAGACGTGCTATTCCTTGGGTCAAAACACATCAGATCTTGATGAAAACGGGAATGGTTTGTGTTCTGTTGATAACAAATTATATTCAAATGGAACCCTCTTCTCAGGGTTTTCTGGCGGAAGCTTTTTTCGAGGCGGTGAGCTTGCAAGCTTATCCACCATACCTGCAACAATATATTTACGAACCTCAGGGAGTGATTCAGTTGGCGATGGAACTTCAAATAATCCTATTGCATCAGCTCAACTTGCATTTGAAATGGCCTACCACGCTGCCGGTGATCGGGTCATTGATTTAGGTGAAGGCAATTTTGGTGGAGTAGACCTTAATTTAGCAAATGCCAATGAATGGCCCAGTCGAATTTTCGTGCAAGGAGCAAGCGTTACGTTGAGCAACTTGGGAGGCATTAATGCGAGTGGGCCTGGGATAGGGGGACAAGCTGAATGGGATAGTTACGCCATTGATGTAGTTGGTCACGCTCCAAATGGGAAAAATCTATTTATTTCCGGAAACAATCAAATAAACCTAGGAAATATTTTTAGTAATGGGGGCCAAATATATTACGGATCTGCTTCGGGGGGCAATGGAGGGAGTATTACTCTTGAAAATGTAAAGGCGGAGGAAATTATTGTAGATGGTGGCTATGGCCACATTGATGGAGGTAGTGGTGGCTTGGTTCAACTGACCAATAGTACAGCCAGCTTAATATCAAGTATGGGGGGAAATCAGCCCTGGTGGGGTGGGCATGATGGAGTAAGAGGCTTTGTTTCCCTGATAAACAGTACGGTGACGAGTGGCATAATTCGTGGTTTTAATGGATATTATAATGATATTTTGTATTCTAGCGGGAGCCCCTTTTATGGTGTAACTGATAATATTTGTTTCAATGCGGGAGTTTCCACCAATGATTTATTGGCTGGAACTGGTTTGTGCTCAGGAGATGGAAAGTTTTATCAGAGCGGAATACCTGGCTCTGATATCTATCAAGGTATTTGCTATATCGATGGTTACGATACAGCAGAATTGGAAAATGGTAACGGTCTTTGCTCTGCTAACGGTCTTTTTTATCAAAACGGGTTTGAAGCTTCTGGAGATGTTAACGGTGTCAATTATGCCGTTGGAAAGCGACTGGAATTAGATCAAAATGGAGTATTAGTTTTTGCACAGGGATTCCATGATGGTCGCACTTATCTTGACGGAATAGCAATAAGAAACTGCGTGGGTGACTGCTATACGGGTGCTCAGACCCTTCCTATCGGGAGTATTCGTGTTGGGCCAAGTGGTAGTTTTCTTGAGTTGGTTTATGCAAATAGCCTTAGTGGATTTAAGATTTGGAAACAGCTTGGGGGAATAAAGATCTTAAATGCCACGGGTCTTGTTTCAAATGGATGGCAAAAAACACTTAACCGCTCGGGTAACCAGTTTACTACCAGTGATTTTACTATAGCTGGAGGTATAGCCGGTCGCGTGTGCCCACCTAATGTATTCCTAACTCACGATGACATGACTGCGACAGGTAGATGCTTATACCACGATCAAGGAAATTATTTGCCAGCTTTGAATGTTGATAGCGGTATTGAAGCTGAAGATTGGTTGGCCGAATGGGATCGGCCTGAAACGGGGAGGGGAACCGGGTCTTCCTACTATGAAGGAAATGTTAAGGTGTGTGCGGACAAAGGGATGAGGCTTCCTACTGCTTACGAAACCACTATGAATAATCCTGGGATTTTTTTACCCACGGGTGATGAGGGAGTTACCCCGATATGGGCAGGTGCTAGCGGAGTACCCTACGGTGGAGGTTGGTATGCGTGGACTGCTTCTGCTGGTACCTCGGTATCTCCTGGCTATTGGCGCTGGGCAGGGTCATACTTTGGTAGTAATAATTATTTTCCAGCTGGTACACGAGAGGTTCGTTGCGTCCTCCCTTCTCATTGATTGGCTGTGAACTTTTTCACCCATTCGTAAAAAGCTCTACCGTACTCCCAGAAACCACGCCCGCTTGTTCGGGGTCACTCAAGAATACTACAATCTTCGCAATATCCGCTGGCATAGCATCGGCTTTTAATTGCGGAGCTGCCTTTCGAAGCATTTCTGTATCTACAGCTCCCGGAGCAATACAATTCACTCTCACTCCCAACGCTTTTCCTTCTACCGCAAGTGCTTCAGTGAGGCCTACGACTCCAAATTTGCTCGCGACATAGGAACTCAAACCTGGAAATTTTTCAGTACCGCGAATCCCAGCGAGTGAACTGATATTGACGATCGAACGCTTTCCCGATTTTTCTTTTGCGCACCGAAAAAATTCCTGCGCGCACAGGAATGTGCCCGTAAGGTTGATACGAATCACGCGCTCCCAATCTTCCAGGCTTTGCTCTATAACACGTTTGTTTAAAAACGTAGCCGCATTATTAACGAGAACCGTGGGCGACCCCAATTCCTTTCGCGTCAGCTCAAACCATGCTTTGACTACTTTGGGATCACTCATATCCCCGCAATGAGTAACCACTTTTCCTGAAAGTGTGGCTTTTGCGTTTTCTAATTCCTGGGTGGTGCGGCTGATCAGTGAGACCGAGGCCCCATGTTTCAAGAAAGCTTCCGCACAGGCTCTTCCAATGCCTTTGGCCCCTCCAGTAATCATCACTACTTGATTTTTCATAGGTTTAGAATAGCGTGTTTGCTATGAAAACCCAAATTCATATTCGAAAAGAGAGTCTCAAATTTTCATCGGCTCACATGACCGTTTTTCCCGATGGCACTAAAGAAGCGCTCCATGGGCATAATTATCAAGTAGCCCTCGGTGTGGAACTCAAAGCCACTTCTTTTGAAAAAATGATCCCATTTGCAGATTTTAAAAAAGTTTTGAAAAGTTTGTGTGAAGCTTGGGACGAAAAAGTGTTGCTTGCAACCGGAAATCCTTATTATGAGGAAGTCAAAAAGGACAAAAAAGAAATTGAATTTAAAGTGTGCAAGAAACGTTATGTTCTGCCATTAGATGAAGTACAGTTACTGGCTATTGATAACATCTCCAGTGAAGCTTTAGCTGAACATTTCTTAGAACTTTTTCTAAAAACTTTTGGCGAAAAAAGCCTCAAGAAATGGGCTACGGGACTCAGTATTCGAATCGAAGAAAGTCCTGGCCAAGGTGCTTCAGCAGCCTGGTCAGCTTAATCGATCCGAATATTGTTTGGTTGCTGGTTTTTCTTGCTTGCCGTTGTGGAGAGGGCTCTGAGCAAGCATTTCCTTAATGGAACCCAAAGCACCCAGTGCCGTGCTGGCTTCATAAGGTACAAACACCTTATCCCCTGATTTCTGCACAAACTTTCCAAATTCTTCAATATAGGAAGTGGCTACTAAATATTGAGTGGCGAGTTCGGCTTGTCCTAAAGAGCTCTTGATCAAGTTGATGGCTTCTTGCTTGGCTTGAGCCACTTCTCGAATCGCTGAAGCTTCCCCTTGAGCTTTACGGATTTGAGCTTCTTTCTGGCCTTCAGAGACGTTGATTTGCTCTTGGCGCATCCCTTCAGATTTAGCAATGCGGGCTTGTTTTTCCCCTTCTGCTTCCAAAACACGCGCTCTTCGTTCTCGTTCGGCTTGCATTTGTTTTTCCATTGCAACTTGAATATCTCGAGGAGGAGTGATGTTTCTGAGTTCCACTCGGTTCACTTTAGTGCCCCATTTATCAGTTGCTTCATCCAGAATCATTTTCAATTTGGAGTTGATGACATCTCGAGAGGCCAATGTGTGATCTAGGTCCATTTCCCCAATTACGTTCCGGAGTGAAGTTTGAGCAAGTTGTGCTACTGCTAGGGGCAGGTTCGCAACTTCATAAGTCGCTCGCACGGGATCAATAATTTGGATGTAAAGAAGCGCATCGATTTCAATAGATACGTTGTCTCGAGTGATCACAGCTTGTTTTTCCACATCAAGTACAGTTTCCCGCAAATCGATTCTGGAAATAGGAAGCACAACGGAGTTGACCACCCAAAAAGTTCTTCGAGGTCCGTCAAAAAATGGAATTAAGAGGTTTAAACCGCTGGTGAGCGTGCGGTGATAGCGTCCTAAGCGTTCCACAATCACGCATTGCCCTTGCTGAACAACGAGTAGTCCCTTTGAAATGAGCGCAAACCCCAAAGCTACTAAGCACAGTAATGCAAACATCCCTAATTCCATTTGGTTTCTCCTGTTCAGTTGAGGGGCTTTACCCACACCTTATTGCCATCGATCTTTTCAATCACTACACGCTCGCCTTTTGAAATTTCTCGGCCCGCGCTGGATTTAGCTACCCATTGATCGCCGTAGAGTTTTACATATCCCGGATTTTGTGGACCGATGGTCTCAATCACTTCGCATTCTTGGCCAATCATCCCTTGCACATTCATGGGAAGTTCGGAGGGCATTTTCGATGTGAACCAACGGCGTAAAACTAAGAATGAAACGACTTCAAAAGCAGCTAATACGGCCAGTAGGATGTTCCAGGAGGGCACCCAAAGTGCTACCAACGCCGTAGCGAGAAACGCGACTCCAATCGGCAACATGAAAAACCCGGCCACAGCCATTTCTAAAAGCGCAAAAATAAAGCCGATGGCCCCTAGCACTTGATACGGGGGTACTGTTTGCAGAGTTTCCATAGTGAAGTCTCAACTCATTTCAATGTGGGTCCGGTAGGGATCGAACCTACGACCCCCAGATTAGAAATCTGGTGCTCTATCCGACTGAGCTACGGACCCGTAAGAACGCAAAGTTGTAGCATAGGGGGAGGGGACCGTCTAGCCAGTCTCCTCCCTTGAAGGATGAGCCCTTTTTAGGGTAAATGGGGCTCCATGAAACTAGCGACTTGGAATGTAAACGGAATTCGTTCCGTGGCTCAAAAAGGCTTCACCCAATGGCTTTCGGATTTAAACCCCGATTTAGTGTGTTTACAGGAAACAAAGGCCCGACCGGAACAACTGGAAAGTTCGCTTCAAAACCCTGGGCGGTATCATGGGTTCTGGCATTCAGCGGAAAAGGCGGGTTATAGCGGAGTCGCGATTTTTTCAAAAAAAGAACCGGTCTCAGTCCGGACTGGATTGGGAAAATCAGAGTTTGATCGGGAAGGCCGCGTCATCACCTTAGAATTTCCGGATTTTTTTGTCGTGAATGCTTATTTTCCGAATAGTCAACGGGACCATGCGCGACTCGGCTATAAATTGAAATTCTGTGATGAAATGCTTTTTTTTCTCAATGGGCTCGCATTGAAAAAGGGGGTTCTTCTCTGTGGGGATCTCAATATAGCCCATCGGGAAATCGATTTAAAAAATCCAAAAGAGAATCAAAACAATGCAGGCTTCCTTCCTGAGGAGCGGGCTTGGATGGATCGATTACTTCGTTCAGGTTACGTGGATGGTTTTAGAAAGTTCAATGCGGAACCCGATCAGTACACTTGGTGGAGCTATCGTCCCACCATTCGCGAAAGAAATATCGGGTGGCGATTGGATTACTGGATTACCCATCAGGACTTTGCGGATCGCTTGAAAAAAGTCACTCATCAGCCCCAAGTGCTGGGTTCCGATCATTGCCCTGTCGTCTTGGAACTCAAAAAGTAAATGTGATCAAAAAAACACAATGGGTGCATCAAAGCAGCACGACTCCCCATTAAAATAATGCATGGCGTAATTATTTTAGAGCTTTTGGGGGGATGTGTGCCTACCGTACTGATTGTCGATGATTCAGCAACGATTCGGCTGTGTCTACGAGTTTACCTTGAAAATCTGGGATTTCAGGTGGTTGCAGAAGCCGAAAATGGGGTCCAGGCCATAGAAGCCCATAAACGCCACCGGCCGGATCTCATCACATTGGATCTGGTCATGCCCCACCTTTCTGGTATGGAGGCTTTGCGAGAAATCCGTCGCAGGGATCCGTTGGTTTCAGTCCTCATTGTGACCTCCGGTTTTACTCTAAAAATCAAGCAGGAAGCCGAAGAGTTAGGTGTGCAGACTTTACTTCTCAAACCGGTTTCTCAAGACAAGCTCCAGCAAGGTCTAGAAGCGCTCGCACTGTTTAGAAAAGAGCGTAAATATGGCTGAGGTTTTATTAAAATCTACTGTTTCTAAGCCTGAGGAAACCACTCAATCGGAATTTCCTTTTTCCAGCTTAGTGACCAAAGCGCTATTGGATGCTTTGTGTGGGGCCCTCCAAACTGAAATAGTATTCGGAAAATTAGAGCGGGTTTTAGAACCTGTGACCAATGCTTATTGGATAGAAGCCTTGGTTCGCGGTGATTTAGAAGGACGTTTAGGCTTAGGCTGTGACGAAGCCACGTTAGTCATGCTCACACAAGGGTGCCGAGACGGAGCTGCACCGGTAAGTCCTCTAGTTCTCAAAAATACGTTAGTGGCTCTACATGAAAAACTAGTCACTCACTTTGAAAAACAATTCACTGATGAAGCTTTTCGTTGTGACTTTGCAAAAGGAAGTGGATTTCAAAGAGAGTACCAACTGTTGTCGGGGAACTCCGAACTTTTCAGATGCTCCGTAGAAACTCAGTACGGAACCCTCCATGTTTTTCTGGCACTGAAGCCCAATTCAAAAGAGATCAAATCCGAAATTGAAAATCAAAAATCTATTGATACTTCAAAAAAGTTCCGTGTGTATTCCGGTCAAATTGATGGCTTTGCCGAACAAGTCAACCGGATTGAGCAGCTCGAGAAGCGATTGCTTCAAGGTCCTGAAGTACGTGCCCAGCTGCGCTCTGAAATAAAAAAAATGAAACGCTTGCTCCATGTGCTGCGAACGGAGTCGATCGATACCATCTTTTTACCAGCGCAAAAGCTCGTTAAGGACCTTTCAAAGTCACAGGGAAAACAAATCCAGTTAGAAGCCCATGGAACTTGGTTGCATCTGCACAAAACACTTCTCAACTACATCTATGAACCCATTCTCCATTTGATTAGAAACGCTGTGGATCATGGAATTGAACCCCCTTTGGTGAGAGAGCAAAATGGGAAAAAAGCCTGTGGTAAAGTTTCAGTACTTGCCAGTTTCAATCAAGGCAGTCTTCGCATTCTCTTTTCTGATGACGGTCGAGGCCTCGATTTCGGATTGATTCGAGAAAAAGCAGTAGCGAAAGGAATTTGTTCTATTGAAGAAGCGAATCAGAAACCTAACGAGCACTTAGCCGAACTTATTTTTCAGCCGGGGTTTACGACTCGTCATGCATCCAGCCAAATTTCCGGTCGTGGATTGGGATTAGACATCGTGAAGAAAGCCTTGGAAGCTGTTGGGGGGACAATCCGATTGGTCTCGACCTCTACTCATGGAACGGCATTTGAGTTGCTTATTCCCATGAATGAAGACTTTGCGCCCGTAAGTAATCCGAAGGATCATGCGCTCATTCGCCGGGAAGAAGAGGAAAAAACCCAGCTGCTGGATGAATTGGCGGACTACCTCGATCGCCTCACTCGGGCGATTCAGGCGCTTTACACCGAAAAGACCATTCAATCCGCATACGAAGGTTATCGGTTGGTGCATTTGATCAAAGGGATTTGTGGTTTCTTGGGGTGGCAGCGAGTTGTGGGCTTTTTATATCCGTTTGAGGAGGTGCTCAAACTCCTTTCTGAAGAAAAGTTACCTCTTCAGGATGAAACTGCTGAGTTGATTTCAGAAGCTTCGTTTCATTTGAAAAGTTTCTGCGCAGCCTCAAGGACGCAATCCTCCTATTCGCTCCATAAAATTAGACGTTCTGAATCTCGGCTCTTGCAGTTGATTTGGGGTGCTACCAGAAACGATGATAAAACTCACCTCTTCATTGGGAAATATCACTTAAATGCCGTCGAAAATTTCTTCTTAAATTTAGCTAAAGAGGGAAGATTCAGTGTTCGCCCTGATTCCGATTTTAACAGGGCCATACAACTGCCCTATGGAGCATTAGTTCAGTTTAGTGGTGATAGAAGAGGCTTTGCTGGAATCTTTTTGCCTGAAAGGACACTTACAGAAGTGATCCATCCATTGGTGACAGGTTCCTCTGGAAAAATAAATGGGGCAAAAAGTTCGCTGACCTCGCTTTCGGAATTTGGTGCTTTGATGGGAAATCAACTTGCTGAAATTGCGAGTCGTACTGGCATTCAACTCCAACCGGCTGCCCCCTTAACCTATTATGGTTTGGGAGAACCCACGCGTGCTTTGGGACTCCCTACTTACTGTTTCCAATGTGAAATCAATGGTTACGTATTTTATGTAGCAGGTGATTTCCGCTTGCCACAAGATTTGAACGAAAACACACCCCAACGCGAATCTCCAACGGGTTTTCAATCCGGAGCTTTGGAGTTGGTTTCGGATTCACTTCAAAAGCAGCTAGCAGAACATCAGCTCAAAGCGGTTTTAAAGGAAGAGGCCACTCAGTCGGATTTAATTGGCTTTGATGGAGGAATCACACTTTTATTAAGCCTGGCTTCACCCGACAAACAAACGCCGGATCTCCTCGTATTTCTCAGCATGGATGCGGGTGTTGCAGAGCACCTCCGTGTTCCTCAACAGTCAGATCTTTTTGAGTCCCTGAGTGCTTGGAGTCATGAGCTCGGAAACACTCTGAAGGGCGGCTTTTCAGATAAACGTATCGAATTTGGGATCGGATCTCCCTCCGTGCTCGTAGGTAAGGCTTACGTCGCCAACTTGAACCGGCTCTTCTTAACCAGTAAGTTGGTAGGAGCTACTGAAAAAGGTAGAATCGAGGCCCAGATGGTCATCACCGAATTGAATGAAGAAAAGGTGTCTTAAGTGAATTCAAAAAAGGCAGTGTTGATTTTAGGATTAGTGGTTGTGGTGGGAATCAGCTGGTGGTTTACCCGTTTGAAACTTGATGCCTCTTCACAGGAGAATGCGGGTAATGAGGAACAGCTTCAGGAAAACCGGGAACGGATGGCTACTTGGTATCAAGCACCACGGGAACCCATTGCTGGAAAAGCAGCCGTTGGGACTCCCGAGTGCATCGAGTTTTGGAATAAAGTAAGAGCTCTGGATCTCAATCGCCAACAAGAGGAATTTCCCGATATTTCAGGATTACAGAGTTTACAACCCTGCAAAGAAGTGCCTGCTCCTCTCAAAAATCTCAATGATCATTATCAAAAAGTTTGTCATGCCCAAAAAGATAGTAACCAGTGCCTAGTAGCTCTCTACTATTATCGAGCTGCTCTAACAGATTATATGACTCGCGATGTAGCCCTGAGTTCCATTCAGGACCCCAAAGTGCTGATTGATAAAATGTTGGCTAATCGAGAAGTGGATCCGGCTTTGAGCGTGAAGGCAGCAGAGCGGTTATCCGAACTTGAACCTCAATTATACGAAGCAAGAAAAGCTCAAGTCTTGGGACGTCTGTTCATGGCCACTCAACAAAAAGCGGGATCAGCAGACAGCCTGTGGCGCGAAGTAGAAATCACCATTGAAAAAGCGAAACAGCTCAACGAGTCGGACCCCGAATTACTAGAAGCTCAAATGCTTGCGGCTTTACTCAAGGGCACAGATGCTCGAGGTGCTGAAGAGTTAGCCAAAGAAATTGCCGAGGACTATCCGCAGGAGTGGCGGGGGCCTTACTATGCAGCTTGGGCTCTTTTTAAAGAAGGCCGTGGACAAGAAGCTTTGGATTTCTTATCGGAAGCCCAACGGCGCGATCCCCAAAACGTACGGATTCGAGAGGCTTTGGAAGGCATAAAAAAAGGAGACGCCGCACCCTTTAAGGGCGACATCTCCTTTTCAGATCTGAGCCAATATTTTTAGCGGCAGATCAATTGGGTTTGGTAATTGGTCACCCAACGTAGGTGCCATCCACCGAAAAGCCCTTGAACCCATTGCCAAGAAGACACGGGCACAGTCACATAAGTGCATGCAGGTGCTACTGGGTAAACGGGAACACCAGGGGTCAATACCGGAGCAGGGACCACTGGAGCGGGGTACGCTACGATAGGAGCCGGATAAACAGGCACTAACGGAGCTGGATATACGAATTGAGCTTGAGCAACTGAACCCACCAACGAGCTCACTACTAAGCTAAGCGCGATTAACTGTTTCATGATGAACCTCCAAAAAAAACTAACCTGGGGGTGTTTTGCGCCAAGCGTCACGGAAAGTCAAAGCTAATCTTTGTGGCGCGTCAATAACTCGTAATTTCTATATTCCCCCAATCGAATGGGGACCAGTTTTTCCCAAAATAGCGTCAGAGCATTTTTGATTTCTTGGGCATTCCAACGTCGAGGGCACCGGGAGGGGTCTACTAAGCTATTGTTATTAATAATTTTTTTAGACATTGTGTGAGGATGGGTTTCACGAAATGGAGTGAGCCCGATGGGCCTCGACAAAGTCACTTCACTCGTTTCTGTGGGAGGGGTTTCTCCCCACCACTGAGACATTTCCTGTTTTTTGGTCTTTAAACTCGCCAGGGGACGCACGTAACCGTAATGAAACACCCGGGCTTGTGAGGGCAGGGCTTGGAGCCGTTGGCCCCCTTTCCTAAACCCTTGAGCGTCTCGAAATGACTCAATCCCTCGGCCGTTCTTAAAGGCTCTCACTTCTCGGCGGTACCAGTTCCGGCCCTTACACGTATAAGCATAATTGCCATAAAAATGGAGATAATCGAATACCAACCCATCTACTTCCGGAATCTCATCCGCATATGCCATAGCCGTTTGAATTTGGGGATAGTCATTTTCGTGGAGAACTTCATCAGCTTGGATATAAAAAAGCCATTGGCCGCGACACGCTTTCATCGCTGCATCTGATTGAGCTTTCAGCTGAAAGCCCCCTGATTGGTTCTTATTTTCCCAAACGGTGTTTAAAATATGAATTTTTCCAACGTGCTTTTCAGCTAGAGATTTACAAATGAGCTGCGTCTCATCCTGAGAGTCCCCACAATTGATCACGAGTTCATCGACTAACGGCAAGAGCGATTCCACTGATTCAAAAAATGGAAAATCAAGAATTTGTGCATTCCGAACGAGCGTGAAACCGCTCACTCGAGGAGTCGGAGACTGAAGGCTCATACGTTGAACCTAAACAATAAAACATCTCCAGGCTGAACTGTGTACTCTTTGCCTTCTTGTCGGTAGAGGCCATTTTCTTTTATTTTCTGTTCAGATCCCAGCTTCACCAAATCATCGCTTTTGTAGCATTCAGCACAGATGAAACCTTTTTCAAAGTCGGAGTGGATGACTCCTGCCGCTTGAGGTGCTTTTGTGCCAGTAGAAATAGTCCAGGAGCGAGTCTCTTTTGGTCCACAAGTGTAATAAGTGATGAGGCCCAGCAGCTGAAACGTGGCCCTTATGAAGCGATGAAGTCCGGGTTCTTCCAAACCCATGCCTTGTAAATATTCTTTGCGTTCACTTTCCGGAAGCTGGGCGATTTCAGCTTCCAAAGCACAATCAATTTCAGTGAACTGTGCTTTCTCTTTTGCCGCAATCGCTTTGACTTTCTCAACGTGTGCCTTTTCTTCTGGCTTTCCCGTAGAGTTGGCAACATAAAGCACCGGTTTCAAAGTCAGCAGAAATAATTGAGTCAAACGATGAGTGTCGCTCGGATCAATAGGAAATGAACGAGCCGGTTGACCCGCATTTAAATGGTTTCGAAGGCCTTCGAAAATCTCCATATTTTTTCTAGCTTCTTTATCACCTGATTTTGCAATCCGCTGATCTTTATCAATACGTTTTTCCAAAGTTTGTAAGTCGGAAAGTAAAAGTTCGGTATTGATCACTTCAATATCTCGTTCGGGATTTACGCTCCCATCCACGTGAACAATGTCCTCATTTTCGAAGCAACGAACTAAGTGTACGATGGCATCGACTTCGCGAATGTGATGTAAAAATTGGTTCCCCAATCCTTCCCCTTTGCTGGCTCCTTTCACAATGCCGGCGATATCTACGATTTGGGTGGATGCAGGAACAACCCGCTGAGACTTCATGATGCTGGCCAATTGGTGGAGTCGGCTGTCCGGAACTTCCACTACGCCCACATTGGGTTCAATCGTACAGAAGGGATAATTTGCTGCTTCCGCTTTTGCGGAACCTAACGCATTGAACAGAGTTGATTTACCGACGTTGGGTAAACCAACAATTCCACATTTAAGGCTCATTTGGGGACCTCTTATTAAACAGACTCATTGCTTTTTCAATTCCCTCAGTGAGCAAAGTTTCAATTGCTTCGCTGGCTGTGAGCACTGCTTGAGCATAGAGTTTTTTTTCAGTTTCAGGAATCGACATCAAGACGTAATTTTCAGTAGGCACAGTGGACGAACGACCAATCCCTAACCGTAATCGGGGATAGCCTTCAGTGCCGAGCATCTCCGTGATGGACTTCAATCCATTGTGGCCTCCGGACCCTCCAGATTTTCTCAAGCGAATCGACCCCGGAGGTAAGTCGAGATCATCGCTCACGACCACTACGTGAGATTCCACGGGTATTTTAAAGAACTGGGCGGCTTCTCGCACTGATTCACCGGATAAATTCATGTAGGTTTGTGGCTTCAAAAGTAAAACCTTATGGTCTTTCCAGGAGCTTTCTACAAACAGGCCTTTGAACTTTTTACTGAAGCCATCGGCACGCCACTTTTCAGCCAATGCATCAATGACTTTGAAGCCGATATTATGGCGGGTGTTTTCATATTGGGGGCCAGGATTCCCCAGCCCCACCAGTAGAAATCTTGTAGAATTCGAAGACACCGGAAAAAAGTAAAATTACTTTTTCTTTTCTTCTTTTTTCTCTCCGCCTTCAGCTGCGTCAGCCTCAGGTTTTTTAGCTGTGATCACTTCGGGTTCAGCAGCTGCTGTGAGAGAAGGTGTTGCTTCTTCTTCTTTAGCGGGCGGTACGACCCCTACCAACGTAGGATTCGTGTGACTGACTTTTTCAACGCCGCTCGGAAGCACCAGTTGGTCTAAGTGGATGGAATCACCAATGGCAAGTGCACTGACATCCACATCAATATGCTTCGGAATCGCCACGGGTAAGCAACGGACCATCACCGTTCTTTCTACGATATTGAGTACGCCACCTTCACCAACGCCAGCTGCTTTTCCAATAAAGTTGAGCGGAACAGTCACATCAATCTTTTTGTTGATGTCAATTTCCAACAAGTCAACGTGGAGCAGTTCACGGCTAGCGGGATCCACATGATAATCTTTAATCAAAGCAAAGCGACCTTCCAAGCCAGCTCCCTGCAGATTCAAAGTTTTATTTCTGCCCCCTTCTTCTAAGAGCAGTTTTTTAATCGGACGGGGATCCACTGCAATATTTGCATTTTTCCCCAATCCGTAAACTACCCCAGGGAGTTTACCCTGAGCGCGTAGTTTTCGATTCACGCCCTTACCCGTGCCCTGTCGCATTTCGATACTTAGATTGATTTGTTCCATAGGTTACCTACTTTCCTCATTCATCAAATAAACTACTGACCGACTCCTTCATGTGGACTCGTTTAATAGCTTCTGCCAAAACTTTTGCAACTGATAAGCAAGTCACTTTAGGGACTTGATTCATTAAAGGGGAAAGGGGAATCGTATTGCAGCAAATGATTTCCTTCAGTTTGCTTTCCTGAATTCTTTCATACGCTGTCCCTGAGAAAACGCCATGAGTGCAAGCTGCACTCACGGATTGAGCCCCTTTTTCTAAAACAACATTAGCGGCTTGAATTAAAGTTCCAGCCGTATCGATCATATCGTCAACAATCACGGCATGCTTACCTCTCACATCTCCGATGAGGTTCATAGCCTGCGCTTCATTAGGACGAAGTCTACGTTTATCAATGATCGCCAAACCGCAATCGAGTCGTTTTGCATAAGCACGAGCGCGTTCCACACCGCCCGAATCCGGAGAAACAACGACAAGTTGGCCTAAATCATAATGTTGTCGGATGTGATTTAAAATAACTGGCTTTGCATACAAGTGATCAAAAGGAATATTGAAGAAGCCTTGAATTTGGCTCGCGTGCAGGTCCATCGCAATCACGCGGTCGACTCCCGCAGCTGTCAGTAAATCTGAAACCAATTTAGCAGTGATGGGGACTCTCGGTTGCACTTTTCTATCTTGGCGAGCGTAGCCGTAATAGGGCATGACCGCAGTGATGGAGTGACACGACGAGCGTTTGAGAGCGTCGGTCATAATCAGAAGCTCCATCAAACTGTCATTAATGGGATGACATGTGGGCTGAACAACAAAGGTATCACAGCCACGGACACTCTCATGAACTTCTACAAAGATTTCGCCATCAGAAAAACGACGCACTTCTGCTTGAGCAAGCGGCATGCCGAGTTCATCCGCAATGGACTTTGCCAAAGGAACGTTGGCCGTGCAGGTGAAGAGCTTAAAATTTTCACCCATTTTGTGCGCATTGGAGTGCATAAGTGGCCGCCATGCTATGAAATTTTTGCAATAATTACAATGCGTTTTTGGCGGGCTGCGCTGTTAACCCCAGATGAACGGGGGGAGTAAATAAAGCCAATATTATTCAGTACTTATATTTTTGGCTCTCTGAGGGTCCTCGGGTGAAGCTAAACTGCGGGGGGCTTGTTCGGGAGGCGTAATCTCCGGAGCTCTCTCCAAGTGGCTTTGGGTGAGCTTCTGCATCCAGGCGGAAGCTTCGGGGCTGGCAGGCCAATATACAGGCGTTTTAAAAGTACCGGTGACTTGTCCCTTCTCATTATTGAAAGGAGTTCCCAACGTCGCCACTAGGGTTACTTGAAGGAGCTGTCGCTTGAAAGCAAGTCGTTGCCCCTCGTGTTTAACCCAAACCGATTGTGGAGCTTCGCTTGTGTTGAGCGTGACATCCCCACTTTCTGAAAAAAAAGTCGTTTTGAGTTTCTCTTGTTCTTCTGCCGTGAATCGACTCTGACTCGAGTTTAAAATAAGAAAAGCACTGTCAGATTTTTCTTTTTTAAACTGCAGAGTGTCGTGCATCTTTATTCGGGTGGGTGAGGCGGTTGGAAACCTATTCAACTTTAAGTGAAGAGACCCGAACTGACTCATGAATTCACTCGATGAGCTTCCCCGATTTCCGAAGGCAATTTGAAGCGCTTGGCGATCCCCTAGGCTCTTGAAAAACTTCTCCGGCAAGTGCTTTTTACTGAAAAATAGGCCCATCGCATATTGAGATTTATTCTTAGCAAGCTCCAAACTCTCGGTTTTGTCGCCCAATTTGATTTCGAGTTTTCCGTCGCTAGGTAATTCATCTAAAGAGAAAAAATTTTGGTTAAGTCCTGGAATAGCAATTTCAGAAAAACTCAGCCAGGAGTGCATTAAAATAAAAACTGTAAAAAATCGGTTTTTTATCATTGGATTTCTCTCCATATCAAATCGATGTCCTGATTTTGAATTTCATTGAACCATTTAGGCATCTGCCCCTGTTTGAAAATAGCAACGGTGGTTCCTGCCGAATTACAAAATCCCAAACAGCCCGTTCTGCAAATCCAATGACTGTGTTGCAGCCCTGCCGATTTAACCCGCTCTTTCAGTAAGAGGTAAAAGTCGTGGCCTCCAACCTTTTTGCAACACACCTTTTCAGGAGGGCGCTCATTGGTGCAAACAAAAACTGCAACCTTGCAAGAGTTTATCTCTAGGCCTACCATGAACTCATCATAAGTCTTTTTATAGCGGAACGGTAGTCTTAAGGTAGGGGCCATGAAACAGCATTTACACGTCCAAGCGCATCGCGGAGCGAGTCTGGAGGCCTACGAAAATACGGTGGAGAGCATTTTGCAGGCAGTAGAGCTAGGAGCCCACAGTGTGGAGTGTGATATCCACTTGCTGAAAGACCACCACTGTGTGGTGTTCCACGATTTTTTTATCAAACCCCAACAAACCACCCATTGTTCCGTTGAGCGTTTTATTTCTCATCTCACGTGGTCTGAACTGCAGGCCGTTCAGTGGAAAGAGCCGCGGTTGAAAATTCCGTTGCTTCAAGAAGTTCTAGTAGCTCTTAAAAAGATAAAGGTCCCCCAGGAATTTTGGCTAGATTGCGAACTCAAGTATGATATAAAAAACGTTGAGAGCCCAACCCGCGAGGCAATCCTCAATCATTTTATGTCTTGTATTGAAACGTTTTGGAGCTGGAACCACACTGTCGTACGTTCTTTTGATTGGGAACTTCTGGATCTCTTAGCTGTGAAAAATCCCAACATTCGAAGAATTCCTCTAGTGGATCGCCGAAACCCTGATTTTTTAGGGGCACAGAAAATCAGTACGGGATGGATAGCCCCACCTAAAGAAATCGTGACAGAGGCACAGGTGTTAGCTCTGAAGAAATCAGGTTTTCAACTGATGGTCTATACTGCAAATGAATCCCACGAGTGGCAGCGACTTTTGGATCTGGGCGTGGAAGGGATTACCACAGATGATCCGCGAGGCCTTTTAAAATATGTCCAACACCAGGCAAACGCTTAAATACGCTCTATACGACCTTTTTTAAAGAGTACATCCAGGTAACGATTCGTGAGCTTTTCAGTCAGGCTATTCTGTTTGAGACGATCATTGAGGTTGGCGTAATCTACATGATCAGAAACCTGGTCTTGATTAAAACACGAGAACACAAAACTCTCCTTACCTGTTTTTGGATCTACATGGCGTTGAAGACACTGCGCACAGACCTCTTTCATCATACATTGCATAGGAGAGTTGATTGAAGCAATACACACATGATCCTCTTTAAGAAATGGTTTCAGAACTCCGTGCCGAGCAGCAGTCACTGCTGCCATCATTCGGTCTGAGCCAATCACAAAAAAGTGATCGACGGTATCCAGAGGGAACATGGGAGAACCATTCAACTCTCCCTTGCCATACGCCAACATGGCTTCGACGATATTGCCGACAAAACTTCTATCCTGAGAACGGGTACAAGGGATGGGATCTGAGCCTTTATCTACGGCCCAAATCACTTGATCGGTTCCGTCTTCAATTTCTTTCTTTTTGAAAACATCCTGACTCTTCTTGTAGCCTGCAAAGTAAACGACTTTGCTGCCATTAGCCCGTAGAGCTCGAGAAATGGAGAGCAACACCGCATTTCCGAGACCTCCACCAGCTAGCAAAACAGTTTGGTTCTTTGGAATTTCGGTTGGGGTCCCCGTAGGGCCCATCACCACTACTGGATCCCCCGGGCGAAGAGAAGCACATAGCCTTGAACTTCCTCCCATCTCTAAAACCACCATACTCAGAAGTTCTTTTTCTTTATCCACCCAAGCTCCAGTCAGAGCCAGACTTTCGGTGAGAAGTTGGGTGCCTTCACAATGAGTTGATAAGGTTTCGTAATTTTGAAGTCGATAAAATTGTCCGGGTTCAAATTTGCGAGCAGCATACTTTGCTTTCACAATCACTTCTACAATGGTGTCGGTCAGCCGAACCACATTGTGCACTCTTGGAACCAGACTTGCTTCCAAGTAACTCACTAAAGAGTTCCACTTTTCTTGTGGGTAGGGTTGCTTCTTAGAGGCTTCGATATCAGCTTTGAAAAGCTCAGCAATGAAAGGAACCCCATGCTTGGCGGAGGCCATCGCTTTCACGACATTTCCGTTATAGTCTGGATGATTGTCTCCAAAATAACTTACAAATTTTTGTCCGTGATTGTAAGAAAGGAAAAATCCACCGGCTTCCCCATCTTGAGCCTCTACTGGCTTCCAAACACCATCTTTCTGAATCAAACGATGCTTCTGGAAAAAGTAGCCATCGGCATCCAGCTTGAAAGTCCCCGGATACTCTCGTTCGTAAATGGTATTAGGGCTTGTTCCCGCCGCTACACAGACAGTACGGGCAGGAAGAGTTACAGATTCACCGTTCGCCTTTTTGAATACCAATGCCTCCACGGCTCCAAATCGGTCTTTCTTTGCTTCGGTGGGGCTCACATTTTCAATAAAAAAGATTCCCTCTTCGAAAGCTTTGATGATTTCTTCATGATTCAAACGATATGCCGGAGAATCCTGAATCTTTTTTCGATAAGCTAAGGAGACGCCACCCCATTGCCGGCATAACTTAATGAAATTGGGATCGCGCTTTTCTTTCTTAGCCAGATCACGCTCGGAACGAAGGGCCTTCCCATGTTCTAAAAATGTGGTAAGAGTTTCCTTCTCTTCCTCAGAACACATTGCCCAAACAGCAGTTTCACCAAATTCTTTGCTCAAAGATTCGAAGCGTTGCAATACGTTCTCTACTTGAACGGGATAATAGGCGAGCAATTCAGTAGCTGTATCGATTCCAGTGAGTCCCCCACCAATAACCACTGCGGGCAAGCGGACTTCTAGATTGAATAAAGTATTTTTCTTAAAGCCTCCGTTGAGCTGCAAGCCCATCAGAAAATCACTGGCTTTACGAATGCCACGACTCAAATTATTTTTAATATTGATGATAGTGGGTTTGCCGGCTCCCGTTGCAATAGCTACGTGATCAAAGCCCAGTTCCCAAGCATCTTCTAGATTGAGAGTGCCTCCGAAGCGAACCCCACCAAAAAACTGCAAATTCGGTCTTCTGAGTAAAGACAAATAAATCACTGATAGAAAGTTTTTATCCCAACGGACCGTGATGCCATATTCAGAAACGCCCCCAAAGCCGCGGAGGATCCTCTTGTCTAAATCCTCTTTCAGATCAGAGAAGTCTCTAACAGGTTTTGGATACGGTTTGCCCCTGCCAGATAAATGACTGTCGACGGGTTCTAATTTCAGGGCATCAATACCGACGACCCCAAACCCTTCATTCGCTAAGTAATGACAAGTAGTATAGCCCGCGGGTCCTAAACCAACGACCAAAATATTTTTGCCGTTATAGGGAAGGGCAAAAGGCCGCTTCCGGTTCAGAGGATTCCAACGGGTCAATAAGCTGTAAATTTCAAAACCAAAAGGCAAGTTCAACACATCAGTAAGAACGCCGGTTTCGATCTGGGGAATATTTACCGGTTCTTGCTTCTGATAAATGCAGCCTTTCATACAATCGTTGCATATCCGATGGCCTGTTCCAGGGCACATAGGATTATCCAACATCACCATAGCTAAGCTACCAATGGCCTGCCCTTCTTTTCGCAGCGTATGCATTTCTGAAATGCGTTCATCCAAAGGACATCCGGCTAAAGGGATACCCAGTGGATTTTTCTTATATTCGCCCGTCTTTTCAACAAATCCCTTAGAACAGGAGTCTTTTTGTCGGGGATGGCAGAGAATGCAGTAATCAATCTCTCTTAGGATTTCCTTGTTACTCATACGTGGATCGGTGAGTTTAAAACCATCTCGAAATCTCAGAGTTTGATCAGGCCCCTGTAATTTTTCCGGGAAACTGGGGTCTTTGACGTCAAAAGGAACTAAGTTTTCAAAATCGAGTTTGTGGGCTCGCTTAAAAGAAATCCAATACTCAATGGTTAATCGCCTTTTTGGGTCAACATAGACTTGAACCGCCCAGTCCTCGATGCTTTTGAGGGCGGCACTTACTTTTCCTTCCGAATGAGTACCACTGATGTGAGAACAAACACTGATGAGCTTTTGGCTCTCCGAGGGACTGAGAGTACCCTTTTTGATGAGATTCTCACAGTCCAACAAAAAGCAAACGAGCTGAGCTAATCTAACTTCCTCATCAGTAGAGTTCGAACTGGAGGAGAACTGATTCAACAGTTTTTTAACCGAATCTTCTAGGTTCTTAAACGCGGTGGCATCGACGGCAGGTTCTTCAAAGCGCTTAAAAACCCGCACATTCAGAAAATCTTTTTTTAATCTGAAGACACTGTAGAACAAATGAGTGTCGTGTTTGATCTTGTTAGTGTCACCGGAAATGTTAAAGAGCTTTGCAACGAAATCACCCACTACACGTCCAACTCCGATGAGAATATCCCCTTCTTGTCCCGATGTGAGCGCTTCGTGGTCTAATCGATTGAAGTTATCGACCAATTGGGGAGCCGTCTGTTGGCAGTAAGTCCAAAAGGCATCATGGAGTTCTTTTAAGCGCTCAGGCTTATAAAGATCTGAAAATTTGAAGGGACTAAAACCTAGTGGAAAATCATCCGCATTCCGACTCATGGTAGGCCTCTAAAATTACACGGTTACTTAACAAAAACGTGACATCTTCAATAGCTTGTTTTGAGGAAATAAAAAAGAGCTTACTTGTTCTTTATTCGATTTCCGAAGTCCTTGATTTTTTCAGCAGTTTTTTCCAGGGTGGAAGCAAGGGCTTCAGCTCCCTGGGAAGCTGCTCGGGCCCCTTTTCCGGCAATTTCGGCCCCTTTGGAGCCTACTTCCAAGCCCTTAGCAATTTTTCCTCGATCTACTGAGGCAACTGCCTTGTGAATCACCGTCTTCGAGGTTTCTACTCCAGTTTGTACAATCTCTTTCACGCTCTCCGCAGTTTTCTTCGCTTCCTGTCCCATTTTTTTAGCATGCTGTCCCACTTCAGCCGCCTTTTTTTGAAGATTGGGAAATAGATCTTTTTTCATACAGAGGTCTCCATGGATGCTCCGATACCCGCCGGGCGTATAATATCTAACAGATTTTGAAAGTCCGTGAGGATCCTTCTGATAACTTCTCGGGATTCCTCTTGAGTGGGTCTTCGATTTTTATAAGCCTTCATATCGGTTTCAGTTTTGAGGATCCGGCCGTCCGTATCGTAGCTAATTTTGACACTACCGATGGTGGGGTCGGTAATTAAAATAGGCTTCCCAAGGGATCCGTATCTAAACGAAATTTTCTTCTTTTTGAAATCGGAGAGCTCGGTAATGCGGCCGTACTTATCGTAGGCCAAAGTAACTTTTTCATTTTTTGAGTTAGAGGCTTTTACCAAGTTGCCCCGATTGTCATATTCGTATTTTGAAAGAATATCGTTTTGTTTCACCTGACTGACTTTTTTCCAGTGCGGCTCATATTCAATTTGAATATCTTCGCTGGGCCCGATTTTTTCTTTCAGAAGGCCATCCTCAGTGTACTTAAAAGCAGTCACCACCCCGTTTTTGTTGATTTGCAGGGGCTTGCCACAACATGAGGAGTAAAGAGTTGAAATTGTAGCTCCTGCCTCTTTACGATCGAGTTTATAGAGATATTGGGAGCCGTCATTGCGTGCCTTTAAGAAAAATTCTTCATAAATTTCTTGTTGGCCGGCTGCAGTTTTATAAAGAGATTTTGTCCAAAAGTTCGTTTCGGGTTGAGAAGGATTTCTCCCATAGCTAAAAAGAACTTCGTTGCCTTCTTTATCTTTGTGATAGGCAACCAGACCGGTTTCATCATATTTAAAAGCTCTGCTGATGAGTGATCGATTACGACTTTCAGTAACATAATCAATTTGAGTGAGAAGGTGAGGGTGCTTTTTGTTTTCATACTTGAACTGGTAGACCTGCTGATTGGAGTCAGTTACATGGCTTAAATTCCCTAGACCATCATATTGGTAGGATGATTTTCGACCCCGGTTATCCTGGATGGTGACAATCCTATCTCCCTTCCAAGTGAACTTCAAAGTAGTTACTTTGTCTTGATCATGAATCTCAGCGACTTGATATTTGTTCGCTTCCGAGTAGCGATATTCGAAAGAAAATCCATTCTTATCCACTTGCCGGATCAAGCGACCTTCCTTATCAAAAAACTGAGATATCCCATCTTTTTCTCTTCGCCATTGATTATTTTTGAATTGAAGAGTTTGGTAACCGTAGTCTGAAGAAACTAAAATTTCAGAGTTGGGAGCGGTTGTTATTTTGTAACGAGCTGCTATTTCTGCCCGGAATTGACTGTCTGTTTTGAGTTGAACTTGCATTTTTTCTGGAAGCTCTAATTGACTCAGTTCGCTTTCGGATAACTTTCTTCTTTTTTGTTGTTCAAAAAAAGCTCGTTTTACAGCTCGATTGAAATCTGAAAGGGCCTTTTCGTTTGTTTGATTTGCTCTGAAAGTAATATTGTTTCCAGTTCCGCCATCTCTTAATATGACTGCTTTTTCTGGAGTTACCGAGAGTGTAGTTTCCAACGGGGAAGTCCAGCCCCAACCAAACGCTCCAGACCATCCGGAGGTTTCATTAAGAGCCGTGATGGAATTATAAGATCGTACGAGCTCGAGCGGAACCGCGTAGCCAGGAACGCTAAAATCCACATAAACAACAGACATGCTGCCATTTAAGGAGTTGATGCTGACGCCCTTAACTACGGGTGTCAGTAAAACGCCGGAGATGAATAAGAGTCTGAATAAGAATTGCATTTTTACTATTATACTTGAACCTAATCACTGGAAAACTAAACTTTAATTTGAACAATCTTCCAAATGGTCCAACCCCCTAGGAATTGCAGCGTCATCATGAAAAGTAGCATGGCCCAACCGGGAATGGTGGTGAACATGGGACGAATTCGCTCCGGGTCAATTTGGTATAAAATGGCACCTAAAGCAAACGGCATGAGTACCACGATAATTCCCTGCAAAACCCCCTGAGAAACCATTGCAGCAATTTTAGCTTCAATCTTGATGCGTTCCCGGATGGTGTAAGCAATGGTGTCAAAAGTCTCCGCTAAATTACCGCCGGTTTCTTTCAAAATATTGACACTCGTTGTAAACATTTCAATGTCATCATGTGGCATACGCTTGGAAAGATTACTCATCGCGTCTTCTAGGGTGACCCCTAACTTGTTCTGTGAAAGGATCAGGCCAAATTCCTGGGAAATGGGATTTGGCAGTTCATTTTGAACAATCGAAATAGCCTGCGGTACGTTCAAACCGGAACGCAGACCATTCGACATTAAACTCAAACCATCCACCATTTGTAGAACAAACTTTTTTACCCGAGCGTTGAATAAAATATTGATGATTTTCAGGGGCAACTTCCAACCAATCGCTACAAAAATGAGACCAAAAGTAAATGCTCCCCCGATACTGGGCGCTAGCAGATAAACGCCGAGTGCAAAGAGAGCGATCAAATATCCATAATAAAAACGAATCAGGTTTTTTTCGGAGACCTCGATGAACATGAGATCTAATTTGGCAGCCATCTGCTGAATTTGGCCTTCGCCTTTTTCCCCAAGCCAAGAATAAAGCTGTTCTCCATTTTTGAGTAGGCCATACAACAAGCTTCCCCCAACCCAGCCGATCGCCCCAAATTTTAAAAGTAATGAAGCTTCCATATTAGCTCACAGAAAAAATGCCTCGCGGGATTTTGATCCCTTGAGCATCGAGTTCATCGATAAATTTAGGAATGAATCCAGTCGCTACAAACTTGCCAATTACTTTTCTATTCTTGTCCATTCCCGTCTTTTTGTAAGTGAAAATTTCCTGCAGAGTAACAACATCCCCCTGCATTCCAATCACCTCAGTGATGCTGGTCACTTTTCTTGAACCATCTGAAAGCCGAGTCTGTTGCACAATGAGATTCACAGCAGACGCAATCTGCTCTCTAATAGCTTTCGCAGGCAAGTCCATCCCGGCCATCATCACAAGGGTTTCCATACGAGCAATGCAATCTCGAGGCGTATTGGAGTGAATAGTAGTCATACTTCCATCGTGACCCGTATTCATAGCTTGAAGCATATCGAGAGCTTCTCCTGCACGACATTCCCCCACCACAATGCGGTCAGGACGCATCCGGAGTGTGTTTTTAACCAAATCCCGAATGGTCACTTCCCCTTTGCCTTCCATATTTGCAGGGCGTGTCTCTAATCGACCCCAGTGTTCTTGAATGAGTTGTAACTCAGCAGAATCTTCCACAGTGACAATTCTTTCTCCTGGAGGAATAAAAGAAGAAAGTACATTGAGAAGTGTGGTTTTACCGGAACCTGTACCCCCTGATATCACGATATTCAATCGAGCTTCAATGCACGCACGCAGAAAATCGGCCATCTCATCTGTCATAGAGCCGTATTTCACAAGGTCCTTGTGAGTGAGTCGATTCTTTGCAAATTTTCGAATAGTCAACATGGGGCCTTGAATCGCGAGCGGTGGAATAATCGCATGTACACGAGAGCCATCCACCAGCCGAGCATCCACATAGGGTTGCTTTTCATCGATCCTTCTTCCTACGCTCGAAACAATCCGCTCAATCACCGCTAAGAGCTGAGCAGTGCCAGAAAAATTAACATTGCTGAGAACCAGCTTTCCGCTGCGTTCGACAAAAATCTGGTCCTTCCGATTCACCATGATTTCACTTACGGAATCATCGTTGAGCAAATCCTGTATGGGACCTAACTCAAGAGCTTCATCCAAGATTTCTTTAACGAGTTTTTGAATTTCATCACGAGATCTAAAAGGATGTTCTTCTTTATCCAGAAGCTCCACAACCACAGTCTTCGTTTTTTCTCTCAAAACTGCCTTTTTCTTCGAATCGTTTCCAGTTTCAGTGTCTACCTTTTTCAAGTCCATGGTCTCAATGAGTTGTTTATGAACACGTTGTTTGAGCGCAGACCACTGATCCGATGGTTTTTCATCCCGCATGGTCGCGCGATCAAATACCACCTGTGAGGGCGCTTTTTTCTCCTCGGCGACCCCCTTTCCTAAACGAGATTGACCGAGCCGGCTTGCAGTGTCTGTGGGTTTTTTTAGTTGGCCCAGCTTTTCTAATAATTGCTGCTGTTGCATCGTTCGAAAAAGAGTGAAGTACGCTTTGGTCACTTCAGAACGAGGAGCGGCTACTACAAAGGGTTGAGCTTTTGCCATGGCAGTGACTGTGGTGGGCTCATCCTCCGGTAATATGCCCAGAATTTGCTTTTTTAAATTCGTTTGAATGACTTGAGGGGGAATTCCTTTAGTTTGTGAAAATCGATTCACAACTAAGCGGATCAGTTCAGGAGGGAATAACAAGTTTTGTACCTTTTCAATCACTTTGCGCGTATGGTGTAAAACAAGAATTTCTGGGAGCGTTGCAACTAAGATCACGGAGCTCACTTCAAGTGCCTTCACATTTTGTGCTTCGATATCAGAACCTAAATCTACAATTATAAAATTGTAGAGTCCCTGAAGGAGCTGAAAGGCTCGCGCTACATGTTTGGGTTCCAATTGGGACATTTGTTCCGGCTCAAGAACGCTAGGAATATAATGAATGCCTGAAGCGTGGGGTGCCACATAGTTATTCATCAGCGCCGGCTCAAACTTGCCCTCTTGCTGTCCAAGTTCAAGAAGTGTGCGTTTGGGTTTGAGTCCCAAAAGCAAAGCCATATCCCCACAGGCTTTAGGGTCCAAATCAACGAGACACACTTTCAATTTGGTATCAATTGCAGTTGCAATGGCAAAATTGACGGCAAAAGTCGATTTGCCGACTCCTCCTTTTCCACCAACAACTGAAATGACGTGCGATGCAGACATAGGCCCCTTTTATTTTTCGCCTGAGTTCAGGCGGAATTTACGAGTCATTTCCTCATTGCCTGCACTTGCTGTCTTCAGAACTTCTGGAGACACAAAAATAATGTACTGTTGTTTTCGTCGTTGAAATGATTTGGAGCGATTCAAATTAAACAGAGCACTCTGGTTTGGGTTAGCTCCTCCGCCCACTCCAGGTCCCCCACCGCCGAAACCTCCAGCACCTCCGTTGGCACCAGTTCCCGAAGTGGGTGCTCGATTATATCCCGCAAAAGCCTCATCGATGGCAAATCCGCCCAGGGCAGCAGAGTCACCATTTTTTACATTAACAGATGTTGCAAGTGAGTTTCTGGCCACCACAGGAGCGCCCTGGTTATTTCCCACAAGAGAGTTGAGGGAAAGCTGAATGCCTAAATCGATGCTGTCTGAGCCATCAATTGTCGCGGCCTTGATTTTTAATGAGTTCTGAACTTGAACAGGAGTCAAAGTCGCAACTCCTATTGAATCGAGAACTCTCGTGTAAATATCAATTGAGCTATCAATACTCGCTGGCTGATCCGATTTGTCTTTTACGATGATCTGTTGCTGTTTCAGAACTCGGGCATGATTGTGAGTTTTTTCAGCGCTGAGCTTGGGCAAAAGACCACTCACTGTTCCCACCAGAGTGGAGGTGATTTCACCTAACGCGCTGTCAAACTTCACAGAAGTGTCATCTTGAGCAAGTGGGCGCCAATTGAAGTTGAAAGATCGGTCATAATCATTATTCAGCTCAACAAACTGCACAGTAATTTTGATGTCTTGTGCAGGAGGTGGAGTGATTGGACGACGGGTTTTAAGAAAATCATAAATAGTCGGTGTTCCGGACTCACCACCCTCGGCTTTTTCTTTTACGTCAGCATCGCCCTTGGCTTTGTAAATAACCACTTCAGGCATGTAGGTGCGTGCAATTTCTCTTGCTCGCTCTGCCTCAGGGTTGTCTACAGCAGTTCCCTCCAGAAATAAATTATTGTTGATCACTTTTACAGTGATTTCCGGCGAACCAATCTCTCGTTCAATGCGTTCAGCTAAAATGGTCATGGTGAGTTTACTGATGCTTGCTAAATTTTTGATGGGAACTTCCTTCTTTTTGGCATCTCGATCACGAAGGGCTTCGACAACTCTATTGATTCGCACCATGTCTTTTGGGAGTACAATCTCACCATCTAAAATTACAGTGCCCCCGACAGACCGTATTTTGAGGCCCTCAATGTCACCTAAGAGCTCCTCCAGTTGAGAAATGATTTGTCCCAGGTCCTCACGAGTAATGCGGACTTGATAAGAAATCCGTGGGGTGCCGGCCGTATCGTGGATTGTTAAGTCGGTTGTGCCTGGGGTGATCGGGGTCAGCATTAACCGATTAATGTCATTGGACCCTTTCTCTTTAATTCGCTCAAATTTGAGTACGTTGGGATCCCCTAAGTTTACTGGGCCAATCGCAAACGGAAACTGCAGAATCCGCGAGGCACCTAGAGGCAATGTTAAACTCTTTTCTTTCCCCTTTACAATTACTGCTTCGTCTTTTCTATCGAGTTCTTCATCGTTGGATAAACCCGTAGATTGACCCAGGCATAGGAATGCGACCACAAAAAGCGAGCCGATCATTTTTAGCCTGTGAGCCATAATCAATCCTTCCCAAATAGTACCCATCAAGGTCCCTAAGGCCCTGTTACAGGTACTTGAGTTCCTCCTGAGAAATCATAAAACTTAATTCTTGGATAAGACTTGGGTGCTGGGGCTTTCGGCCCTTTGACGTAAAAAGACTCAGGACCCATTACGTCTCTCAATGTGGTAGTGGCTTTATTGCTGATGGCTCTGTCATCAGAATGTCGCATGAGCAGGGTCAACGTTTGACCAAACGTGCTCATGACATAGGCTATCGTTTGGGCTTGATCCGGCGTTACTTCCAAAGTAACCGTTGTGTAGTTAGCATCCATCTTTGCATAATTGAGAGTGTCTCGAAGTTCTGTTTGGTCTTTTGGGATCTCAGGGTTTTTTTCATTTAATAAATTTTTAATGATTTGCTGGTCCACACCTTTTGGAGCTTCAGTTTGTATGGTTCGCCCTGAAGCCAATACTAATAGGTCCTGTAAAAACACTTTTACTTCGCTGATGGGTGAAGTACCTACTTGATATTCAAATACGGCCGCCAGATCCACTCGATTTCCTGGACGCAATTGAAAGCCTACCGAGCTTTTCACGTTCACCGGAACTGCCATTGCTCGTTTGCCTCGTGTGATTTGCGTGTCTAAACCGGAATACACATTTTTTGAGATGATTTTATTATCTAAAATGAATTCACCTTTGCTGATGGGTATGGCCGCCACAGCATCGTAAACATCCTCCTGATTGACAATGAGTCCAGGCGGAAGAAATTTGGCAGGTACCGTGAGAAGTCCTACATCGGTAGGGCGTATGGTTTCATATTGAAGAATATCGCGCTTTGCGACCACTATGTTCTTAGTGATCTGATATTCTTGACGAAGCCGCTCATCCTCGCCGGAGATATATTGCCAAACCAAATACATCGCCAGCGCTGAAAGCCCAATCGAAAGTAATGTTGCTCTTCGTTCCATAAAAACCCTCAGTACTTCGGCTCCAATTTGCCGCCGATACTATCGAAGTATTTAGGCTCAGGAGGAGTAAACTCCGGAGCCTTAATTTTGCTTCGCCCTTGAGCGCTATCGGGTCCGATTACTTGATCTAATAAAGTGGTTTGCAAGGGCATCGGGGATTCATCCGCATTGTTTCTCAGAGTGAAGTAAAGTGATTGATCTCCATATTCATTCTGAAGCAAAATGAGCTTTTCAGCGTCTCCAGTAGGCAATTGAACAGTGATGGTATTGTAGTTGTCGTCGGGGCGCCCAGTAGTGGATGGATCTAAATTCGTTTGATACAGGTCTTTTCTTCGTTGAGCTTCAAACTCTGCCTCTAAGCTGCTGAGTACAGCTCGACTCACGCGAGTAGGGACACTGTTCACTACGGCTTTCCCAGTTGCCAATACGAGTACGTTTTGAAAAACCGTTTTCACTTCGATATATGGCTTTTGGTCTCGTTCATATTTCGCTGCAATCAAAATATCCACTTTGTTACCGGGTCGAATGAGTCGACCTACCCCGGTGTGGGGAGCTATTTGAATAGTGATAGCGCGATTATCTTTTTCCAGTTGCTTATCGAGAACCGGTTTTCCATCTTGATGTATGAGCTTCGTCAGAGTGATTTGTTCTCCGCTGTAAATATTTACGTATGCAGATTTTCCAATCAGCTCGGAGGCAACGCCGTTCAGGTCTGTATTTTTCTCCAGAACAATCGTTTGTGGCTGGACAAATTTTTTGTTGATAGTGGCAGTAGTGAGTTGATCGGATCGGATCAGTCCATACTCGGGAATGTTGTCTTTAGCGATAACGACTTCCACTAGTTCACCGAAACTCCGGGTCATCTCATTCTGACGCATGGTCGTGTAGCCGGCCACAAGCGACATGGCGATGGCAAACGCGATGGCTGCAAAGAGTAAAGTTCGCTTCATTATCTACACCCCGGTTCTCGGCAAATGCCGACAGTCGTCTCTATACTGATCGGTCCTCTGACGATTTTTCTTTTGGGAGTATTTCGTTCGTTCTGATTTTGATATTGCACCGCGAGAAAGTTTTTGTTGGCTAGGGTCCGGTCCACTCCATCCACGACGAAATTTGCTCTGTAATCAAGTCGTTGGTGAAGATTCATTGCAGCATATTTTTGTCCGACATGAGCTGTTCTCATCGCATAATAAGAATTGATGGTGTAATAAAGCAGCCAAATAATGAATGGCAACGAAATCGCCATTTCAACCACTGCTTGGCCTTTTTGATTTTTGAGAGGATTTAGCATCCGTTATCCTCCATCCGACTCGTCAAGTCAGAGTTTCCACTCCGCATGTTGATTCCAAAACGCGCGACAAAACCTGAGAAAAATAAATTGCACTCGTCATAGTTGGGATCTCGTCCGAGAAAACTCTCGCTGGTGAGAGTGATGCCACTGGAAACTCCTTCTGTAACGAATAGAGGAGGAAGATAAAAGAGGTTGAGTTCATAAGTTGCCTTGACCCCTTCAGATCGGTTCTCGCGATCCCCGGGAAGGGCTTCTGTGAAAACTAGAGTGGGCATTGTTTTAACAAGTGAACTTCCAATGACGGGTCTCATATACTCTTGAAATACTTCTTGGGCTTTTCTTTGTTGAGCGATTGTATCGCCATGGGCAGATTTATACGTACGTGCTGCCATGAAAGTTGCATAATCCACGTACTGACTCAGAATGAGCACAAAAGCGAGACTTAAGAAAAAAAGCAGGAAAAAAAAGACAACCACAACCACTACCGTAAACTCCACCGCTGATTGCCCTTTCTGGTTCTTGAGTCGTTTTAAGAGAAAGTTCATTTTAAATTTCCTCAATAGTGCAACGGTTTGAAGCGATCGGGATCGCCTGGATGCCCTCGTTGGCCCGGTTGCTTCTCGCTGCTCGAAAGTTCTCCGTCTTTAGCAACACTTCCCAAGCGTTCTCGAATATCGTTCAAGGTTTGTACTGTGAACGTTCCGAACCGAGGTAAAACAAAAAGAGCAGTGACGGCAGCTGCCAAAGTCAGCAATAGGTATTCCACTACGGTCTGGCCTTTTTGATTTTTTATCAAAGCGTCCATCCTCTCATCTCCGCAATTTTCAAAAATGAAAAGGCACATAGAAAAGCTGGTGCAAATGGGATTCGAGTTGATTTTTTCTCCGCCTTATTTTGCAAGTGATCGGCTATATTTTTCAAAGCCCCCAATCCTCCGCGGCGCCCCACCATCAAAAAAACACCAACGATTGCTCCAATCAAAATAGTGACTCCAGCAAGTTGGAGCAGATTGTTTAAAGAGAGCCAGGCTCCAGCGGCCATCAACAACTTCACGTCTCCAGCAGCCATCACTTTTGAGTAGTAAAGCGGAAAATAAAGAAGGAACGCTGCGCCCACTGCTAGCAGCGCCTGCATGAGTTCATTGGGACCAAAAGAAAAAAACCGGGCAGCCAATCCTAGAAGAATAAAAGAGAAGGTGAGGGCATTGAAAATTTTGCCCCAAAGAATATCGGTGATGCTTGCAGCAATCAGCAAGCTCCACACCCCAATTTCCAAACCTCCGGCCATACGTCCCCCAAAACATTCCTAATAGCCTGGCGAGCAAGGTGGATGGAGTTCTTACTGTGTGAACTCTTCTCCAGTTCGGGCTTCTATCTCGATGTTTTTTTCGAGGTTCAATAGACCCTCTTTGAAAACACCGTTGAAGAAGCCCACTAACTGCATCGAAAAGACGGCACCAAAGGCCACCAATAAGACATACTCCACGGTGCTTTGCCCGCGTCGGTTCTTAAGGGTGGCTCTGACGTCCATCATTTCCCATCTCGTTATTGGGCCGAACCACGCTGAATCAGTGTTCTGACTGATTTATTTACTTCGCCGAAAATGGTGTCCGTGAGTTGGGCAATGCTCGTTTGCATTTTCTTTCCCAGCACGCTAATCACCACGACGACTACTGCAATAATCAGCAAGTATTCGACCGTTGTTTGTCCTTGTTCGTCCTTTAAGAATTGCTTCAACATAGTTGTTACTCCTTACCTGTTGTTTTCTTCTTGTGTTGTAAATGACGCAACGTTCTATTTATACAGTGTAGCAATTCCTGAGTTTGAGGTCAAAACGGGACCTTATTTAAGTATCTGAAATCAATATAGAAAACCCGCCTAACCTTTCTACAACTCTTGTTTCCCTTATCGGAAAAGTGAGTATTTTCCATAACTAAGCAGCGCGTTGAATTGTCTTATTTTTTTACAGGCTTAGCGAGCCCACCCCTAAGCCTTCAAAATAGTGCTGCAAACAGGCGTGTAATTATGATACAGTGCGGCATCTTTTGGGGTTGGGTATTCTGTAAAAATACAGGGGGTAAATCCTTGGGTTTTGGTCACATTGGGCGCCGATTCTGGGGCCTAGTCCGTACACTTACAGTATGCGTGCTTTCAGCAGTTTTGCTTTCTTCCTTGGTTTCGCCAAAAACGAAATCGGAGAATCCCCAACTTTCCTGCAAATCCATCATTCCTGTTTTCAAGTGGAGCGTGGACAATCATGGATTAGGGAGTCAACCGATCCACTCTCCGGCTTTTGCTAAAAAGGCAGTGGCACAGATTCTTAAAAAACTGGATCCGCAGTTCCTTCTATTTACTACCGATGAAGTCGAGCTCTTAAATTTCCAAACCCTCAAGACTTGGACTCAGCTGATTCAGAACGGTAACTGTACTGTGCAAAAGAAATGGCTGGAAACAATGATTCCTAGGGCCCAAGCCCGTTTAGAAAAAGGGTTAAAAACTTGGCAGCCCCAGGAAAATCAAAGCAAATTAAAAAACCAAATTCCCCGGTACACCACTTTTGCAGCGAGTGATGACGAACTTCAAACACGACAAAACATTTTTTTAACACAAACCTTCTGGGAAGTACCGGAGTTGGTGAGAAGCACGTATGGCGATCGGTATCAGCAACTCTTGAAAGATCGGTTGGAAGAATGGTTTCAAACTATCCATCAAGACCCAGGTATTTTATTGGCAAAAGCCCTTCTGGCTGCTTTGGACCCTTATTCCACTTACTTTTCAAGTCCAGAGTTTGCCGAGTTTTATGAAGATTTATCCGGGAACAGTGCAGGCATCGGAATTGAGGTACAAAAAACCTTCCTTGGATTAGGAGTAACTTCGGTGGCGCTCAACTCTCCTGCGGAAAAAGCTCAGGTTCGCAGAGGGGATGAAATCATGGCTATCAATGGAACTGCGTTGGAAGGTCGTTCCTTCTCTGAGGCCACTGAGTTGTTAAAAGGGCAGGAGAGTCAGGTCTTGAAGTTAACTCTGAAAAAAAGCAATAGCGAGGTCGTCAGTTTAGAGTTGAAAAAATCTCCCTTGGTTTTTGATGATAAACGAGTTTCTGTGAAACATTATCAATCCCAACTCAATCAATCGGTGGCCATTATCACTATACCCAGCTTTTACGGTCGGGGCGGCATGAGTGTTACCGAATACGAAGAAAAAAGCAGTTCAGAAGATGTGAAAAGAGCCTTGCTAAAGCTGAATGAGAATCCAGGATCAGTGGAAGCTCTGGTGCTCGATTTGCGTGGAAATCCAGGAGGCTATTTAGAGGAGGCTGTGGCAACGGCCGGATATTTCCTGGGGGCTCAGACAGTAGTGGGCGTGAAAGAAAACTCTCAAGTAAAAAAGCTGCAACCCGTTTTAGATTCGGGTGTGCCATTGTATCAAGGACCACTCGTGGTTTGGGTAGATGAAGAAACTGCGAGTGCGGGAGAAGTGCTCGCAGCAGCTTTGAAAGACTACCAGAGAGCTATTTTAGTTGGAGCCCAGGCTACTTTTGGCAAGGGCAGTGTTCAGAAACTATTTCAATTAGATGATCCGTTTTTGAATTTGCCACGTCCAGTGGAAGGTGGTGTGGTCAAATTAACGACGAGTGTATTTTACTCTCCGCTGGGACACACTCCTCTCAATGGAGGCGTGAGCACCCACATTCAAATTCAAGATGAAAAGAAAGCTGAAACTTTGTCCAAAGCAGAGACTCCAGTTTCCGATGTTGCGCCTTTAATAGATCCCAGTACTTGTGAGTCCTTAAAGAAACAACAAGCCCTCGTAAATGGAGTTGTTGAGGAGATACAAAATAAGCAGATCACTGATAATCAACAACCAGAACTTTCCAAAGTGGTAGATATCGCCGTAGAAATTGCCAAGTCTGGATGGCCCAATTTAGCAAAGCGGTAATTCAGGCTGGTTTTTTCTGAAAAGAAATCACTCGATTTCTTCCTTGGTTTTTCGCTTCATACAATGCTGAGTCCGCTTGCTTGATCAGATTCTGAGCCATCTGCTCAGGGTCCATGCCTTCTTCCCAAACCGGATGAATAGTCGCTGTGCCTTGGCTGATAGTGATAGGAATTCGTTTTCCTTCAAAAATGAATAGAGTGCTTTCAATACTTTTTCTTAATCTCTCCGAAAAGATAAGCGCACCATTTTCCGGACAGTTTTTCAAAAGAATGACAAACTCTTCGCCGCCGAATCTTCCAGCGATGTCTGTCTCTCTCATAACGTTTTTTATGATCGATGAAACCAGCTTAAGCACATAATCTCCAGCTTGATGGCCATAGGTATCATTCACACGCTTGAAGTGGTCAATATCTCCCATGACGACAGAAAAGGGTTTCTTTTCTCGTGAAGCGATTTTGATCGACTTGGAAATTTCTTCTTCAGATTTCAGTTTGTTTAATAATTTGGTGAGTCCATCAAAAACTGCTTCTTTTTTGCGCTCTTCATACTTCATGAGTAAAGCATGTTCTGCTGTAACATTTCTGATTGTAACCAGAGCACCACAAAACTGGCCAGAAGCATCGATGATAGGTACAGAACCCAAAATAATAGTGAGTTCGGGGTAGCTTTTTGAACTGGCCAAGACCTCGTCCAATCGAACTGGCCGGGAGGATTTAAGAATGACTTCGGTCAGTTCGGTTTCTCCCCTGGTTTTAAGTAGAGCTGATAAGTTACCGACTTTGTGAATGCGCCGATGAGATTCTCCCACCAGTTCAGAAAATGCTAAGTTGAATTCGATGATTCGACCAGTGCTGTCCAGAATACAATAAGCATCCAAAAAGACATCCAAATAAGGACGAAAACTCTCCAGCCAAGACTGAAGGGGATCAGCATTCTGTATCGGTTTGGGGTTCATAAACTATTTTTTCCTAAATGCAAAATATTGATTGGGGCCGCCATCTAACTCCATTTCACCTGCTTGACACTTGCTGCAACTGAACGTCTCTTTGATTTGAGGTGGAGTTGCACTGAACTCATCTGATCGCACCAAGACTAATTCCTCTGTTTCACAGTGATCGCAAATGTAGGGTGCAAACACAGAAACAACTTCTGCAGTCCCAGTGAAGCTGGGAATCATGCTCATTTGACGGACAATGACAGGAGGACATTCCACATAAAAAACTTTTTTGCCTGCCTGTTCCTTCCAAAAATTAACCCAGCCTCTGATGCCGAGAGAGTTAATCCCCGTCACTCCAGACAAATTAAGGACCATCGGTCCATTTTCTTTTAGCAGAGAGGAGAAGTCAGTGTCCTCGTCGATGGTTCCCTTGAGACATATTTGCTCCTGTCCATTCACAACTACCTTCTCGATTATGAGTTTATCGTTTTCCATTTTGCTACTCCTCAAAGATATTAAAAGAAAAAGTATCCGGATCAAATTGTTGACTGTCTGGAATCCACACAGAAAAACAGGTCTTTTTTTTCTTCTCAACCTTCACATGGATATGCGCTGAAAGCTCAAAAACCATAAAAAGTCCCAAGCCAGCCCCACTGTGTTTTGTTTCTATGCCAATCTCACGACCGTTTTTTCTTTGGTAGCAACGTTCAAAGGCCCTCTGAAAGTCATTCAGAGTGAGGCTGCCGCCTTGATCCTCAACAATCAAGTTCATTCCATTCAAATTTTCAGCAAATCGTACCAAGACACACTCTTCGGATTGCAACTGGGCATCTTCTCTACGATCATATTTGTCACTGCCATCACTGTTTTTATAGGAATGATAGATTGCATTGGTGAGCAACTCTTCGGCTACTTGATGCAGCCTGCTTCGGTTTTGTGATCTTTTAGCGAGTGAGCTTGCAGATAAAATATTCTCGATCACTCCATTTCGGTCTGTGCTGGTAGTCAATCGGTGAGGGGTAGCAGTTTGAGCAATTTCCCAAGAGTAACTTGTTGGACTGCCCTCAAGCTGATTCAAGCTGACGGCTACAGTGGGGTCCTGGGAGCCCAGTATCGAAGAATGCAAATGTGCGCATCCCGTTCTAATAAATATGGATGCTTCTTCTTTGCTAAAGAGTCCAGTCTTCAACAAGCTCTGGTCTTGGGTGGACGATTTTTTTGCTGAGCGTTTCATGCTGCTTGAGAAGTTTCCAATGGGTTCGATTGAGACTTTGATTTCTTCCAGCCGAAAAGAACAAAAGTAATATCATCTTTCTGCGGAGTTCCCTGTGTGAAGGTCTCCACAGCTTGAATCAGTGAAGTTTTTATTTTTTCTAAGCTCATATTTCCGACCGACGCGAGGGTTTTCTTGAGATTACGTTCCCCCCACATCGCCCCGGTGTCATTATGTGCTTCGGAAACACCATCGGAGTAAACGAGTACAGTATCGCCGGGTTCTAATTGAACCGTCAGCGACTGATATTCAGACTGCGCTCCAAACCCCAAACGTTCACCGCGTGCAAAAAGAGCGTCTGCTTTCACCTTTTTACCCTCTGAGTTTTCTGGGCTGAATTGCGCCGACTTCACTAGAAGGGGAGCCTCATGGCCTGCATTTGCAATGGAGAGCTCACCGTTAGATAAATCAAGTTGAGCTACACACATTGTCATGAGCAGTTCACCTTTACAAGACTGATACACAATTTCATTTACGCGATTCAAAATTTGGGAGGGCGTCAAATCTTCCGTTTTTGAGAACCGATTCAGTGTTGCCACACAGCTCTTTACAACAGCAGTCACGATGGCAGCAGGGGCTCCGTGCCCGGTAGCATCTCCTAAGAGAACAGTTAATTTATTATTGGCTACAAAAGCATCCCAAAGATCCCCACCGCATTCGCTCGCTGATTTATAGTAAGGAACCACCTCAGTAGCCTCAATGTTCAGTTTGGGAGGAGTGAGAATTGTGTTTTGAATCAAACTTGCAGTCGCCAATTCTTCTTCCATTCGAGCCTTTTCTGCAGTTTCTTTGAGGAGACTGGTGATTTTTCCGGTCATCCATTCAAAAGTGGTGGCCACTCGTTCCACTTCATCACCGGATTTAATGTTTACTTTTACGTTGAGATTTCCAGCGCCGATGTCGCGGGCAGCAGCTTCTAGTTTTTTAATGTTCTCGGTCAGTTTGGAAGAAAAAATCACGCTAGCGATCAACGATAAGGAGATGATGATGAGACCGATTTGTAAGGACTGCCAAGCCAGGGTCGAGAGCGCTTTAAAGGCATCTGATTTTTTTACTTGGGAAACCACGTAAACATCACCAATTCCAGAAGCCGATAAGTTAGCCAAGAACGGTTCCGAAGCGATTTCAATCTCAAAAGCCTCTCGAGGGAGATTGGTGGTTGAAAGCCGCTTTACAATTGGATGATCGAAAGTCTTGCCTGAGAACTGCAACAAAACTGAGTCATTTGCATGGCTGATCAGTTCCCCATTTTTTCGGATGAGAAATAGATTGGCTAATTCGGATTGCTTCAGAGTGTTCTGTAAGAAGTTTTGGAGCAAGTCGATGGCTATGATGGTCTCTGTTGATGACTCGTTCACTAAACGACCACTGATCATCATCGTGAGTATTGGAACCTCTTTAGTGCCTTGGGGGCCAGACAGTGTGGCCGACCGATTGATGAGTCGAATGTCCATCTTCTCTTCGCTGGTAGGAAATTGGAGAGGATGTGCAGCTTCGAGCTCTGTCAGAGCTGTCGTACTTAATCCCAGTGTGTCCAGAAGTTTTTGGTTTTCATGTTTTCTAAACGCTGCATATTTATCACCCGCAGCTTGGTAAAACGTTATTGCAAGAATCTCACTGTTGATACGTTCTGAAAGACCAAGTGTGATCTGCGGTGAATTGATTGGGGTTTTTGCAGGAGCACTGAATATACGAGGGAGTAAAACTTGGAGCTCATCTAAACGACTTTTAAGTTCTAGCTTAATTTCACTGGTACTGGCCTTTTGAGTGGTCAAACTCCAATCCATCACAAAGAGCTTCTTATCTTCTAAGAATGTTTTTCTACTGAAGAAAAAGAATGTTGAAATCCCAGTGACTACGACCAAAAAAAACACCGAGAGTAATTTGTATTTCAGTGAAAGTTTCATCGGTCCACCTTCGAGTTACATATGAACTTATCGGTTCGGATTACAGAAAAACTGAACGATGTCTCACAGGGTCCAACTCGGCATGAACGCGCCGAATCAAAACAAAAAAAAGTGACTAATGCCTAGTGGCTTGATAATTCCCCATAAGCAAAGACAGGAACAAACCTCATGAGAACTTGGGTCTATTTAATTGTTTTCAGCGCACTGTTTGGGGCCCCCTTGCCGGGAATGGTTTATGCTGCGCACAACTGCCCTGCCTCTACCGAAGGTTTTTTGGCTTTCGGAGATGCCGGCATGGGCAATTCCGGCCAAAAGGAAGTGGCTGAAGCAATGAGTACTTTCTGTCAGAATCACGATTGTCAGTGGGTAGCGCTCTTGGGAGACAATATTTATCCCAATGGTGTGGATTCAGTCGATGATCCGCAGTGGAAAACAAAGTTTGAACGGCCCTATGAAAACCTGGAAATTCCCTTTTACCCTTGTTTGGGTAATCATGACTACTTTGGTGATGTAGATGCACAATTTGAATATGCTTCAAAAAATAGTCGTTGGAAATTTCCTGGGCGGTATTATCGATACAGTACTTGTTTGGCAGATTTTTTTGTTATCGATGCTGAAAAATGGGATGAGGAACAAGAGGGCTGGTTACGTGAACAACTTGTTTTATCAATGGCGCCTTGGAAAATAGTTTACGGACATCGTCCCATTTTTTCCCATGGTGGCCACGGAGACACCAAGGCACTCAAAAACAAACTCCTTCCGATCCTAGAGGGAAAAGTTGATTTCTATCTTTCCGGACATGACCACCACCTCGAGTATATTTCAAAAGGGGTTCGGCCTGATTTCATCATCAGTGGAGCGGCAGCTGAAAACAGGACCGCGGGTAAGGGTAAGTCTACTTTGTTCACAGGAAATACAATCGGTTTTGTTCATATCCAATTGAAACCTGAATCTGCGTTTGTAACTTACATGGGAACAGAAGGGGAATCTCTTTTCACCCATGAAAAAAAGAATTAAGAATCATTTCTTTTCAAGTGCCTGAGCCGGCACTCTCTCTTTCATTTTCTGCTTAAGCACTAAAATACGATACTGGTACTCGTCGATATACGGTTTATTAGCGATCAGTAATGTGGCTGCGATTTGATCTAACATATTCAGGAGTGATCGAGTTTTCTTGAATCTCACCTGATCTATTTCTGTGCGCTGGGAGGCAGATACCTTTGAGCTACTCAAAGGCAAGGGATCCTCCCCCATTTTTCCTAGTCCCGACTCCAGTAACTGTATCAGTGATTTCTGGTCCTCGGGCTTCAGTAGGCCCAGAACTCTGGGGTCGGTAAAAGCCTTATTTTTTTTATTGATGTGTGAATAATCTAAAGCGGTATGGGTAGCCGCCAACACTTTCAATAGCTCCGGGTCCTCAGCTACTTTTTTTTCTAGAGTGCGTTCGCCGCGAGAGTACTGGTCGAGATACTCTGTGAAAGTAATCAGGATGCTGGATGTTTCAAGAGCCAATAAGTCAGATGCTAACTTTTTTTGATACTGCCGAATCAAGCTGGGGTTCTGGAGAAGCTCTTTCTGAAACTTAGATTCTTTTTCAAGTCGTTTGCGTTCGCTAATAATCACATGGATCAACTTAGGATCAAACAGAAGCTTTCCGGGGCCTTTTAAATCAGATGGATATTTTTGCTTTCTATCGCCAAGGACTGCTCGGAATTCATCTGTTAATCCATCAATCCGATTCTCTAAACGAACAAGCCGCTCCAGAGTGGTGTTTTGGAGCTTTTCATATTTCTGATACAGCTCCTCAGGAGATAAAGAGGAGTCAGCAAAGACTGATTGAAGAAACGTGGTCAAGAGCAGAATGACATTAATCCGAGTTAACGCCATAGAACCTCAAGCAGCTCTTGGAGGGGCCAGAAGATCTTCCCCAACATTCAGAATGGCATTTTCGTCGGTAACAGTATACTCATTCTCTCCTTTTTCTGCGATGGCTTCAGAATCCACCAATGTCTGGATCCAATCCAGGACGTCTTCCTCATCACAGTTCAATTCGAATGCAATGCCTGCAGGATCCAATCGAACCGTTTTTCCAGTTTTTGGATCGGAGAGTGCCTGAGCCGCTAAAAAATGAACAAAAGACAGGAAGCGTTTTCTGCCGTCATACTCTCTTAAAATTTGCATCATCTGCTCAGAGCGTTCATTTCTGGCCACTAAATTTTTGAAAGCCTTCTTCAAAAGATTCGTATAGATTTCAGGGGCAGTTTTTTCTAATTGCGAAAACTGGTGAGGCCCCAATTCTAGAAGCAGTGTTCTTGAGGCTGCTCGTGCAGAAGCAAAGCGAGGAAACGGTTTGTCCTGCAAAAGAGCTTTTTCACCGATAAAGGCTCCCGCCTCCACTTTCCCGATAGTGATCTGATGATTCCCCACCTTCTTCTTGAGTTCAACGCTGCCTTGAAGGATCAGAAACACAGTATTTCCGACACTACCCTCTAAAAAGAGATCATCGCCTCGGTCACATTCTCTTAAGAGTTTGGCTAATTCCGGATTTTGGCTGAAAGCATTATCTTTACCCATAGGTACCCTCGTCTGACTCCATCGGTACTTCAAACCACTTTCTTAAGTTGCTCACTCCGTGTTAAGGCTTGAAGCGTGGAATTTGAAAGTAAAACAGTGAAGCCGAATCGCGATCAGGTAATGCAAACTCTTCGCAATGTGTTGCCAGGCGTGAATTTGTGGGAAAAAGCACATTTTTTTAAAATCCCAGTTCAATGGGGACAAAAAAGGAATAAGGGATGGGTCGGACAAACTATTGAGAGGTTGGCAGGTCTTTCCCTAAGCAGCGATGCCGCTCCCGATGGCCACGACTTCGAATTAAAAACCACCACTTTGATTTTACGAGAGGGACTTTGGATCCCCAAAGAAACACTAAAAATCACTCAGTTGAATCCGCAGTATATTCTCGAGGAAGAGTTCTCTACTTCTCTCCTCTGGAAAAAGCTGGAGCGTCTTGTTCTCGTGGGGTGTTGCCAGTACTCGCCCTCACGAGTTGAGGCGATTAAAATTTCATCCATCACCATTTCCAATCCGGCCCTGATCCAGGAGCTTCGGGCCTTTTGGGAGGATGTTCGTCATTTGGTGTGCAGTGGAGAAATTAAGAGCCACATCAACTTAGGTACTTCTAATAGTTTACTGCAATTGAGACCATTGGGAGACGGAAAGCAAAGGAGCCAATGCCCTATTACCGGTGAGTTCTTTCCGGCTCGCGCTTTTTATGCCACCAAAAAATTAATTAATCTTCTAATGCAGTCAGAAGACCTCGGAGGGTAGAAAGGGTCACCACATAAGATTTACCGCAAAACTCACATCGCACTTTAACTTCCTCGCCCTTCAGTACCATTTCCGCCAAAGTAGCCCGACCCATAAGGGAAAGCGTTTTTTCAACTCGGTCCTGACTGCAACGACAATGTAGAGCAATCGCATACGGATGCTCAATAGCTACGAGCGGAGATCCGTGGACTTGATGTTCCATAATCTCTAAGGGAGAAAGCCCTTGATTCAAAAGCTCAGACAGTGCGGGAGCCTTACGAGTCCGATTTTCTAATTCTTGAATGACTTGTTCGCTCGCCCCAGGAATCAATTCCAATAAAAATCCTGCCGCAGATGAAACATGACCCTCAGAATTTAGATTAACGGATAACGAAATCACTGAAAGGGTTTGTTGAGATTGGTGGAGATAAAATGCCAGGTCCTGAGCAATTTCTCCACTTACAATCGGAACGATGCCCGTCTGAGGTTGCTTTTGGAAAGGGAGGTTCTTAGTCACTGTCAAAACTCCCTCACCAATCGCTTCTTTGAAATCCAAAGTTTTTAACACGGGTGAGTGGGGTTCTATGCGTGGATTTGAAATATAGGCGCGTACTTTTCCTTCAAAAGAGGCCTCGGCATACAAATACCCTAGGGGCCCGTTGCCCTCCATGCGCACGGAGAGTGATTGATTTTCCCACAGTTGGCTCGCCAAAAGAATGGTACCGATGACTAATCGCCCAAGTGCAATCGTTGCCAGAGGGTCTGTATCTTGGAGATCAGCAATCTCAGAGCAGAGTTGGGTGGCGGTTACGAAAGAAGCTCTGACCGCTAGGTCTTTTGTATAAAACTTATGGACTTTGTCAGAACTTTTCACTCCCGAGACATTAGCACTGCGAGAGGCCCCCAGCAAACTAATGAGTCGCAGTGGCCATTTTTACATTGGATCTTGGAGTTTTTTGCGCGATCTGATCCAAAGCAGGCTGAATTTCTGGATAAATAAATTTGTAGCCAGCTTTTTCTGCCACCTCAGGAATCACGCGTTGACTGTGCAGTACCAACGCAGACAACTCTCCCATAGCAAGTTTGAGAGCAAAAGCTGGCGCCGGCATAAAAGCCGGACGGTGCAGTGCTTTTCCCAAAGCTTTTGAAAAAGCCGCATTGGTGACCGGATGAGGAGCCACGGTGTTCATAGCGCCTTTCACCGAAGCATTCTTGAGAGCAAAAATGAGGAGGCCCACCACGTCTTGGACGTGGATCCAACTCATATACTGTTTTCCCGAGCCCACAGGTCCTCCACCGCCCAGTTTAAAAAGAGGCAGTAGTTTTGTAAGCGCCCCACCTTCTTTTCCGAGCACGATTCCGATACGCGGGGTTACGAGCCGGACGGAGCTGTCCACTTTGCGAGCTTCAGCTTCCCAGGCCGAACAAACATCTGAGAGAAATCCATTCCCCAAGAGAGAACTTTCATTCAAAATTTCGGAACCGCGATTTCCGTAAAAACCAATGGCCGAAGCACTGATTAAAGTACTGGGCTTTTTGCCTTTCAGGCCATTGATTGCGGAGACTAAGTTTCGAGTCCCCAGAATTCGAGAGGTGAGGATTTTGGCTTTTTGCTTTTCAGTCCAGCGGCGATTGGCAATGCCTTCCCCAGCGAGATGAATCACTGCATCTGCGGTCTCCAGAACGGAGGCAGGTGCGGGTTCAGCTTCTGGGTTCCACGCATGAGCTTCTATGTCTGGCCCAAAAATCTTTTGGGCAGTCGCCACTTTGCGAGAGAGAAGAACGGGGGAGATCCCCTCTTTACGCAATTGGTTCACTAAATGTTGTCCGATAAACCCTGTGGCTCCAGTTACTACGACTCTCATACCCTGCCTCCTATTGCTTTGATTGTATAATAAATGTATAATCAAATTCAATTAAAAAGCAGAAATAGCGGCCTAAAAGTTATACGAAAGGTATACGTGGGAACGTTCAGACTCAAATCGGTAGCTGATAAACTGGGGGTGAGCCCCCATACGCTGCGAGCTTGGGAAAAACGGTATGGAGCCGTGAAGCCTGGGAGAAGTGGGAGCGGACGTCGAGTTTATTCCGAAGAAGAAGTCGAACGGTTAGTGCTCTTGGGTGAGCTAGTGAGACAAGGGCATAGCATCAGCCAAATCGCCCAACTTTCGGATCAGAAACTCGCAGCTTTAAAAGACCAACCTGAAAAACCTGCATTGGCCCAGTTTCATTTTTCTGAAATGCTCGCAGCTCTCCATGGTTTCGATGTCGAAGCACTTGCGTACCATCTCAACTGGGCTGCTTTTTCCTTGAGCTGTCGGGAATTTGTTTACGAAATAGCTGTTCCACTCATGCGAGAAGTGGGGGAGCTTGTACTCTCTGAAAAAATGTCCATTTCGCAAGAGCACACGCTTTCATCATTGTTGAGAACTTATTTTTCTCGCGCGCTTGAAGTCTTACAAAGTCACCAAAAGCTCTTGGGAAACCCAGAAATTCGGTCCCTGATTTTAACCACGCCCGAGGGGGACCAACACGAGTTTGGCATTTTATTGAGCGCTGCCCTTTGTGCACACTTTGGAGTTCCTGCCTATTATTTAGGACCCAGCATGCCCGCTCGAGAAATTGTAGAGACCGTTCAACGATTAAAAAATGCAGTAGTTGTGCTGGGCAATTTACCCACAACAGATGCTCAGAAAAAAAAACATTTGGAGCAGTTCTTTGAAGTGCTCGATCGGCAGTTACCTCCTGAAGTAGAAGTGTGGGTAGGGGGAGGGGAACCCCCTCGATGGCAATCCCCCCGTTCTGGACGAAGAATCCTTTTTTTAACGTCGCTTGCTTTTTTTGAGGAAAAATTAGCCCAGTGGCAGCGGACAATTAAGACTAAACCTTCAGATACTTAGCTAGCAGTGACAATTTTGGGCTCTCAAGACTTCATTCCCCTTATCTAAAGCACTTGAATTTCCAGTCTATTATTGCTATGCGTTAGCCCTGATGGAGGTGTTTCATATGAAACTAAGTAAATCTTTAGCAGCGTTTGCTGTATTGGCAATGGCTGTAGTGAACAATGTTCACGCGGACCAAATCGATAACGAAGCTCACGAAGCAGCTCAGGCTCCGGCCGCTGTTTTGGTGAAAGTGGACCAAGAAGCAAAAAAGGTTCACGTATATCGTGTTGATAACTTGGATCCTCGAGTGAAAGCTCGAACGATGGACGAAGCTACAATGGATGCTTATGCATCTACTATTGCAGTCGATGCCAATAAAGTTGGCGAAATGGACGTCGTTACCTCCTCAAGCGAACTCGACAACGAAGCTTCCACCCAAGCTTGGTGGTGCCGTTGGTGGGGATACGGTTGGGGCGGATATGGCTGGGGCTGGGGCGGATATGGCTTCGGTTATGCCGGCTATGGTTACGGCTTCGGCTACGGCTGGGGCTGGGGACGTGGTTGGGGTGGCTGGTACTGGTAACAGTTAGCCTCTCATCACATCAAAAAATTAAGAAGGCACTTGTTGGGATGAAAATCCCTCAGGTGCCTTTTTTTTGGGTAAAAAAGCGGGGATGAAACGTATGAAAAAGCTGAGTTGGATTTTTTTAACGGTGGTAGGTCTTCAAGCGTTTTCGGCTGTGAAGTTAGTCGATGGCGATAAAATGCGGTCTTTCTACGGGGTGAATTCGCATGCGCTGGATCGATTATCGCAGGTCAAAGTGGCGATTATTGATAACGGCTTTACGGGCTACCAAGCAGGTTCCGGTCAATTGCCAGCTTCCGCTGTTTTAGTTGAAACTTACGATGCTGAACTCGTTAAAAAATACAATTTGGGAAATCCTGCTTATAACGAAAAAATGGCTCAAACGGAGCATGGTCTTCAAATGGCTGAAATTGCCTGGGCGCTCTCTGGCGGAAGAGAAGAGGGCCCTCAGTTCTATTTATTGAATGCTAACGGTATTACTAATTTTAGGCGCGCGGTCAGGTTCGCGATTGAAAACCGCGTGGACATTATTTTGTACAGTCAAAACCGAGAGTGCTGTGGAAACTTTGATGGTGGTGGATTCATCAACCAAATCGTGAACGAGGCCACTGCTGCGGGTATTTTGTGGGTGAACGCTGCTGGAAACTACGGTGGACGGGTATTTAATTCAAACGTTGTAATGGACGAAGAAGGGTTGGTTTATTTTGGGAACCGTTCTCGTTTGCGCTTAAAAAGCCACATCGACGAAAACCCAGCTCAAATCATTTTGAACTATACGGCTCCTTGGGACTCTGAAACTCAAGGAACTGATAAAGATCTCGATCTCTTTCTGTATGATCCTGAAGGTAATGTAGTCGCTAAGTCTGAGATGAAACAAGTCACAGAAAAAGAAAAGTTAGGGTCTAATGAAACGTTTTTAGCTCGTGAGCGCATCAATTATACCTTTGCTAAAAAAGACGATTATTACACGTTGGAAGTGCGCGCGAAGGCCGGCGCTTTCACCGGTAATGATCGGTTGCGGATTGTGGTGCTGCCCCAGCGGGAGCCCATTCGCTTGGGAGATAAGGCAAAACCAGTCGATACTGTGGAGTTTGTAGATGCTACTCCTGGTTACGAACTCATGGTGCCAGCAGATAATCCTTCGGTGATCACGGTGGGGGACATCAATAGTTATTCGGCAACTGGTCCTACCATTGACGGGCGCGAAAAGCCTGAGTTTTTAATGGAACGCTCGGAAGCGAGCTTTTCCAACGGAAGTATTTCTTCCGGGACTTCAAATGCAGCAGCTATTTTTGCAGGAATTTTGGCAGTGCTTAAATCCAATCGTCCTGGGCTCACGCGTCCTGACTTACTCGGCTTCATTAAAAATAAAGCTCGAGTGCCTGTGGGGCCCTCAAAAGAGAAGCTCAAAGTGGTGCCCACTTCTGATTTGCCAGAAAACTTCTCTAAAATTATTAGAGCTCTAGATCGTGAACTGGGAGGCGCACCTGCGATGGCCGGCCAATATCCCAGTGGTCGCTTTGCTTACGGCTTGCCGATTTCTCCTTTAGATACCTTTAAGTTGCTCTGTGGAGAAATTCCAGCAGGACATGCGGCATTTCAGGAAGTAAAAGCAGATGCTGAGTTCTATGTTACCAACTTGAGTCGCTATCAAGATCCTGTCTGCTATGGTCGCGGGGAAGTCTTGTGCTGTATTCGAAATCCGAACGGGAATACCCCGCATTATCCGTGGGACTATTCTGCACGAGATGAACGCTACTACTTGCACTTGAAAAAAATCCGCAAAGTGAATGGTGGCGTGATGGATGGTGCTTACAATGAAATCCCTGCCAATCGTGTGTGGAGAACTCCTACGCCGCAGGAACTGCGTAGGTTGTGAGCCGTGCTTAACGGGATCGCAAATTAACTTGCGATGAGTAGTTGAGGAACATTTGATTTCTCTGGCTGAGATATTCTCTGTCTGCATTTTGCTTGAGAATCAAAAGTTGTTTATAAAGTTCTTCATTGTTTTTAACGACTAGATGATTCAAGCAAGTCGCTAATTTAGCAAGCGCTGGTCTTAGGTTGCCTCGAATTCTCGACTTCTGATTATAGGCTTGGGCGCAGTCCTCAGGGCGCGTAGCATTGGAGCCCGTACGTTGGCGACCGTAGAAATCTTTGTTTGATACAGGGTTACTCGTTCGAGTAACCCCTGTACCGACAGACGATGCGGTCTGTGTGACCTGATTCCCCGTTGTTCCGGACCCATAAGTTGAAGTTGTGCCTCTGCGAGGCCGATTAAATCCATATCCAGCTGCAGCCGCTAGGGGGCTTTTGTCGCTTCCGCTGTTATCCCCAGCTGCTTGAGTTTTCCAAGAAGCACCACTTTGTTGACCGCAAGCTCCTAGGAGTAAGGTTGTTGCTAAAAAAATTCCTAATTGAGATAAACAATTCCGTTTCATCATTAAACTCCTTACTTTTTCTTTTTCTTCTTTTGGGGCGCTATCTTCATGGGTGGTTTTGCCATTTCAGCCGGTTTAGAAGATTTACCCAATTGAGAAATGAGCTGTATCAAATGATTGTTTTCATTAACTAGGTGATTATACAAAGCAGATTGATAGCTTTGACCAGCAGTCGAGTACTGCTGAGCCATACCTTTGATCACTTCGTTATAGCAATCCACCAAAGCCATCCCTGCTTCTCTAAACAGAGGAGCAATACTCCAGCCCTCTTGTAAGTTAATTCCCACTTGATCAGAAACTTGAGTGTAACAGCTGTTCATCGCACCAAAATTGTCGGAGGTTTGACCGAGTTCCAATAAGCCTTCTTCTGAGTCGTATCCAAAGGCCTCAATGAGGTCTTCCTCGTTTTGCGGGGCTTCAGTGGTATTGAGTTCATTTTCTGTTAATCCACCCGCAAATAATTCAGGATCCTCCTCTTGTCGGGGAGTGACTGAATAAGGCTGGCGTCTAGCTCCACAAGCCGCATTAAAAAGGATGATGGCTAAGATCAGAGTGAGTGTAAAAAAATCACTAGTTTTGAGTCGAGATTTCAATGTTGTCATAACCCAGCTGCTTTCTCGTCAAATGTTGATCTCTCTTCAGAGCTTACTCTTGTTAATGTGCAACGGTCGGGCCATCCGTATTCCCGCGTATTCTAGACGTTAGATTTCTAACAAAGAGGTCAGGCTCTCAAGCACTGGAGAAAAAATAAGACGGGAGCAAAAATATAAAAGACAATAATTACAATAACTTAGATGCTTTTTTTGGGTGCGTGCATGGCTTTTATACAACTGATAAAATGAATGTCATGAAAGCCCACCACTATCCCGCGCTCGATGGAGTTCGCGGGCTTGCTATTCTTTTAGTGATATTAGTGCACTCGACACAAATCCCCCTGATTGGGATTTTAGATAAAGTGTGGCAGGTAGGGGCTTTTGCCGGTTGGGTGGGTGTAGATATTTTCTTCGTGCTCTCAGGATTTCTCATCACGGATATTTTGCTCAGAGAAAAAACTTCCGAAAACTATTTCCTCAATTTTTATGCAAAGCGGGTCTTACGGATTTTTCCCCTGTACTACCTGTTTCTGTTCTTCACATTTTTTGTTTTTCCGCAACGTCCTGCCTTCGGATTCACTTATTGGACTTTTCTTTCCAATATCTTGGCGAGCCGTCTAGGGTATTTTCCAGCTCCCATGCTCGATGCTACTTGGTCTTTGGCATTAGAAGAGCAGTTCTACTTGGTTTGGCCCCTCGTGGTTTATTTTTGCGAAACAAGAAAAATGAAACTTGTTTGTATGGGGTTGTTTTTAACAGCGCTGTTTCTTCGCATCTTTTATTTTTTAAATGGTGCAAATCCTTTAACAAACTATGTATTACTTGCCACGCGTATGGACAGTCTCAGCGCGGGAGCCTTCTTAGCACTGACGCGAAGCTTTGGGAGCACAATACCTTGGAAACGGATCCTGGCTTTCACGGCAGTTCCAGCGGCTTGCGTGTTTCTGGTTGATGTGAGCCATTCAGCGCCGTGGATGCAGACTATCGGCTTTTCTCTGAATGCGATCATGGCCATGAGTCTCTTGGGTATTCTGTTACAAGGCCCACCCGTGGGAATCAGCAAGGTTTTTGAAAGCCTTCCGTTGCGGGTTTTGGGAAAGTACAGCTATGGGATGTATTTATTGCATGTTCCGGTCATTCACTGGGTGTTCCAAGCAGCAGAACCGTTTTGGAAGAGCGCTGGATCCAGGCTGGGCATGGGATTTCCGATCCAAATTCTATTTCAGTCGGTAGCCATACTCACTACCTTGCTTCTTGCCTTCGTCCTGTATCATGTTTACGAAAAGCATTTTCTTAAACTCAAAAAATATTTTTTGAATGCCGGGTCCACCACTGCTACTCTTTGCTCTCAAACTTAATCGAAAGGTTTCAAACCATGATTCGACTTCTCATTGCCTTAACTTTCGTATCTACACTTTCTTTTGCTGAACAAGGACTTTCACAAAAAGACGCTCAGTTCCTGCAGATGATGCAACAAAAGGCTGAGGCGGATCAACGAGAGGCGGAATATAAAAACCCTAAGAAGCCTAAACTTTCAAAAGATCGTGCGGTATTAGGGAGTCTTTCCGCACCAATTGTGATTGTTGCTTACTCAGACTTTCAATGTCCGTATTGTTCCCGAGGAGCGAACACCATCGAAGAGGTTCGTAAAAAATATGGGAACAAAGTAGCTTTTATGTTCAAACACCTTCCGTTGCCATTTCATTCCATGGCTCAACCTGCTGCAGAATATTTTGAAGCGATTGCGATCCAAGACCCAAAAAAAGCCTATCGATTTCACGATGAAGTTTTTAAAAATCAGGCCCAACTGCAATCAGGAGGCGAAGGGTTTTTGAGCGAAATTGCAAAAAAAGTAGGGGCTGATTTGGCTCGTTTGAAAAAAGACATTAAAAGTCCCAAAGTTCAAAAACGCATTGAGGAAGATAAACAAGAAGCTCAATCCTTTCAAATTTCAGGAACTCCAGGATTTATAGTTGCCGGTATCTCTCTTAAAGGGGCTTACCCAATGGAAGCTTTTGAAGAGATCATTGAGAGAAGATTGAAAAAATAAATAAAATCAATTACTTATTGCTTGGTGGCTAGCGGCTGCCAGTGACAAAAATTGCAGCCTAGACACGCCGCAATAAATTCGTATGATGGTCCCAATTCAGTTGGATTGAAATGGGGGAAATCATGCGAATACTCGCCCTAGTGTTACTTGGAGCTTCAACGTTCTTTGTTTCCGGCTGCGGAAACTTTTTTTCAGATCCCAGTGAGGATTTTGATCAGTATGGCACTCCAGCCAATGTTTCTCCTGGCGGTCGATTCAAAATGGACTGGGTGGAGCGTGGTTTTTCTGCGCGTGGGTTAACTCGTTGTCAGCTCAGCGCTTCTCAAAACGGATTGGGTGTCCTTGAAGTCGGCTTTCAAGACGGTGACAGTGATTCTGAAATGAACCTCACTTTGACTGGCTTCAATCCTCAAAGCAACCAGCACCAAATTGTTGGCTCAGGTCGTACGAGCGGGGGCAGCGTGGTTTTAAAAGCTGGGGGTGATCAGCGCCTGAATTTATTTCGAAATGTCAGTGCCAACGGCCGAGGCAGTTCCAGCCAATGCCAGATCAAGACTCGTGTCCAAGGCACCTACATAGAAGCTGCATTTCAATGTCAAAACTTGTATAACGAGTACGGACAGCCGAGAAACGCGTCCGGAGAAGTGCGCTGTCTCACTGAACAATATACGTGGGATGAGTAATTTGAGTTGGATGAAAACATGGGTTGCTTTCTGGTTCTTGGCAACGGTCCAGGGTGTTGCTCTGGATTACGCTGACATGGAAGTGATTTTCCGAGCCTCTTCCGCTCCTAAGGCATCCCAGCTTGTGGGAACCTGGTTGGGACGTTGTGTTCACTATTCGGATCCCTACACGTTATGGCCAGCATTTTATCAAATGCGACCGCTCTCCTCCCCAGATCCAGATAAAAAGCAGAGCTTGAGTCAATCTCATACTTGGTTCAATACACAAACCACTCAATATGATTCCTACACCCTGGAGCAACTCCAAAAAGATCCTGATTGCAAGAGTTGGTTAGAAAAAGAGCAATGGGATCCCATTCGCTATCAGGAGAGTTCCTGGGTGAATACCTATCAGTTTCCTCATTTGAAAATGCAGCGAGCAACCCGTCTCTACAAAGATGGATTGAGAGAACATATTGTTTTGGCTTACTCCATTGCGAATAAACCGGGGGAATATCCCTCCAGCTATTGTTTTTTTAATGTGAAGCTCGATTAAAACGAAAAAGGTGTGTGGTATGAAAACGTTTTTAGTGATCTTAGCTTGTATCGTCACGATTCCCAGTTGGACCCAAGTCCATTCAGTGCGGTGGACCTATCAGGAAGATAGCCAATCCGAGCTTTCCCATATCATCCAGCTTGTAAATAAGAAAACAGGGTTAGAACTAAAAACAGAGGATTTTGTTCTGCAAGAAGATCGCCCTTTGGCCACAAGTCGATTTCAAATGTGGGGTCAAAAAGCAGGCAACTTTCCGATTCAGGGTCAATCGATTCGCATTTGGACTCGACTCTCCAACAATCAGCTCATTCAAATGGAAGCTCGAGTGAGTGATACCCCACCTCCGGACTCTGTTCGAAAATGGGGTGCTCAAAGTTTGATTGCTTCGAATGAATTTCTAAAACTGGTAAGAAAAGCAGTGTCTCAATCAGGAGAGGATTCAGAAATTCGAGACTTGAATTGGAAAGACGAGTGGAGTGGCGGACAATTGGTAAGGACTGTTTCTGTTAAGGCGCGACGAGGAACACACCGTCTGGTAATTTCACATTCGAATCGAAAAGTGATCGAGAGTCGCTATGAACCCTTTCAGTTTGCAGATAGCCAGGCATTTGAAGTTCCGGCAATGGTGTATCCCATTTGGGAAGAGTATGAAAATGTCCCCGCAGATCTTTCCGGGCGTGTCAGAAAATCTTTGAAATATCTGAGCTCTCAAGTCAGGGAGCCAGGAGAAAATCCGTACCTGCCTCTGAAAAATGAAATGCGCTATTTAGAGAGCTTTTTCGACCCAATCAAGGGCCTCACTGAAGAAGGCAGAAAAGAAGGCTTTTGGGCCATGTCATATGTGAAAGAGCAAGCTCGAAAAATATTTGAGCAACTTCCCATTAAAAGTAATGCGCTCACGAATGGAACGGTTTTAGAGGGCGCTTTCGCAACGGTCAATTATCATCCGTCTGTGGCAGGACTTAAGGGCCTGGGATTTGACTTGAAGCGCTCTGCTCAGTTTCGGCCGAATTGGGTGGTGCTGGATCCAGAAACGGAGATGATGGAGATGATTCCGGACTCTGGGTTTTTAGGACGCCCCTTACGTTCTGCTCAAGAGGCGATGGAACGAGTAGCGCGAAGATTACCTGATCACTCTGTAGTGGAATACATTAACGATGGCTTTGATGAAGTGCAGGTGTATTGGGCCGTCACACAACTCTTTGATTCCCTGAGGCCCATGGGCTTTACAGATCCAGAGCTCTCTACGCGGCCTTTTCATGCTTATTTATATGATACCGATATCTCAATGAAAGATAATGCGTACTACACCGACGATACGATCAATTTCACAACCTACACCACTCAAACGCACAACATGGCTCGTGATAACACCACCATTTGGCATGAACTGGGACACGGTGTGATGGATCGCCTCATGGGAGACTATTTGAATTTAGCAGATACCGGAGGACTCAGCGAGGGCATTGCCGATTTCGTAGCAGACCTCGTGATGGTGGATGTAATGCAGGGAAAAGAGTTCACGGGATCAGATAAATTGCGTATCCGCAACCGCACGGGTTTTTATCTCACGAATGAATCTCACGACGATGGCGAAGCTTATGGCGGAACCCTCCATGATGTTTTAAGTCTGGCCATGAAAAAAGAAGGTTTGAAAGGCCTTCGAAAAGTCACGGATCTCACTTTGGAGTCCATGCGATTAACTAGAAATCATCCTGGGCTAACTGCTACGGACTGGTTTTCTCACATGCTTTTTGCGGATGAGTTGGGAAATGCACCTTTGAGGCAACCCGGAGAGTTACGTGATGTGATCTTAAATGCACTAAAGGGAAGAAATTTCAACTTGGATGGAAAAGCAGTGGCTGATTTCAGTTTAAAAACCGAGGAGCAGGAAATTACTGCCACTAGTTTGGGATCCCGAGCCCGCCCGATACCCGTCAGATTAGCGGCTGAGGAAGTGCAGGAGTTCCCATTGAAAGTCGCTCTGAAAAGTTCTGATTCGTATGCTTTCAAGTATCCTGTAACGATTAAAGTGCAATTACAGAAAGGACCCATTCAAGGGGCTATTCGTTGGAAGAATGAAAGTGCCGAACCTAAGGAATACATTCTGAAAAGCGAAGAGGATATCGCTTGGATTCCCCTTGCGGTCCACGGAACGTGTGACGAAGTAAATCGTCCCGATGGCAGTTGTGTCGACTACGCTTACGTCCAGATTTGGAATGCTGGGGAAAAAGAACAACCTCAAGCTAAGAAACGCTTCTATTTGCGAGTCGTTCCTCAGAAATAAGGCATAAGTTTTGCTCCTTCTTCTCATTAAGAAGGAGGAGCTGTTATGCCACTCACTGCAGAAAAAGAATTCAAAGAAATTGGTAAATCAGCCGGTTGTGCGGATCATGATCATGATTTGGTGCATGAGCTTGGAAAAAGATTAGACGGGATTTGGCGCTATGATCAATACCTTGCTAATTCAAAAGGACATCCAAAGCTGGAGAGTTTTTGGAGAAAAATCAAAGGGCAAGAAGAGAGCAATGTAGAAATGTTGAAAGAATTGATCTCGGATGAAGTCAAAAAAGGATGTTTTTAGTTGCATGCTCTGAATGTTTTCTGCAATGGGCATCCCGGAGAACTTCAATACCCAATAGCCCCAGAGGGGTTGGTGGTTTTTTGTCACGGTACTGGAAGTAGCCAAAATAGCCCGAGAAACTGTTGGATCGCTGATGCTTTATATTCAAAGCACTACGCAAGCTTAAGAGTAAAATTTGAAGCGGATGACCCCCAACTTCTAGCCAAACAAATTCTTGAGGTCACCGCTTGGACTCGCTCCCAGCCCTATCTAGCCCGGATCCCGCTTGTTCTTTTGGGATCGAGTACCGGGGCCGCGGGAGCTCTTTTAGCAGCAGCTCAATGGCCCCACCGATTCAAGGCTGTTATTTCAAGAGGCGGCCGTCCTGATCTAGTAAAGGAAACACTAGGCAAAATTCGAGCGCCAACGTTATTGATTGTGGGGCAACGGGATGAACTCGTGCTGCGTTTGAATAGGGATGCATGGGATCGGCTCTGGTGTAAAAAAAAGTTGGTAATCGTTCCAGGGGCAAGCCACCTCTTTGAAGAGCCGGGAACGTTAGAAAAAGTGGTTGAAGATTTGATCCAATGGCTCGATGGAAATGTGAGGGCATCGCTGGTCCCATTTCCTAATCGAGAATTGGGAGGCGTTCAACTCGGCAAGCGAATCCGTGGAAAAAAGCTCCTAGACCCGATTGTGTTGGCGATCCCAAGAGGCGGAGTGGTGACGGGTCTCGCCTTAGCTCAAGCACTCGAGGCCGACTTGGAAGTGATCATTGCTAGAAAACTCAGACATCCCGATAATCCGGAACTGGCGCTAGGAGCGATTTGCGAGAGCAACCTACAAGTACTCACCGAAACCGGGAAAGCGTTTCAGGATTCGCATCCCAAGATTTTTAGAGAGGAAGTTAAAAAACAATCCTACGAAATTGAAAAGCGAATCTCACTTTTTAGAAAATCGACTCAATTTCCAAAGGTGAGGGGACGTAGTGTTTTCGTCGTCGATGACGGGCTGGCAACTGGTTCCACTGCATTAGCAGTGCTTCAAGCCCTTCGAAAACAAACCCCCTTTGAAATCATTCTTGCTGTCCCTGTAGCTCCGCTGGAGACTCTTCGAGAAATGGAGCCCTGGTGTGATGAAATCGTTTGTTTGGCGACGCCCGAGCCCTTTTATGCGGTGGGACAGTTCTACAGCGATTTCAGACAAGTTGAAGATGAGCAAGTGGTCGAGAAACTCAAAAGCTTTTTCCAAACAAAAACACGCACAAAGCGCCCCAACTTGCCACTCGAAGCCAGTTAGAAATGAGCAGTTTGCGGTGCGCTTGGATATCAAATCCCTGTTCTAATTTGCGATGTTGAGGAACGCTGTAAAAGAATGTGATGAACCAGCCAGCTGCTAAAAGGCCCAAACAGATTCCGTTTTCGAGATTTTTAGGAGCAGCAGAAAAAATCCAAAAGTTGAGGAGCATTTCTGAGAAAAGGGTGGTTCCTAAAAGCCAAGTGGTTTGTGTTACGTGTTTCCGATGGTATTCCCGAAAAGCAGAGGCCGAAACTTGTTGGAACAAAGGGTAGTGCACCCACTGTACAAAACAAATGGCTCCTAAATTAAAAGCCGCAAAGAAGAAGCGTAAGTTTTCAAAAGTGGTGAGAGTCACAGAAGAATTATTTCATGGTTACATGACAAATGGAATGAAAGAACTTATTCTTTCGCTCTATGCCTTTGAAAGAATTCAGCAGAGAAATCTTTATAGCCGTGGGGTGTTTATGTCTAACCCCCTATGTTTCCTCCCCGATTGCATTGATATTGGGGATCTCACTCGCGCTCACTTTAGGAAATCCGTTTCTTCAAAAAACTCAACGGCTCACTTCGACACTTCTTGCTATTGCGATTGTTGGTTTGGGATGCGGCATTGATTTGCATTTGGTGTTGCGAGCCGGCCTTGGAGGATTGGGATACACCTTAGTTGGGATTGGACTGACTTTTTTGGTGGGGTGGGGATTAGGAAAAGTTCTTAAAGTAGAACGGGATGCATCGTTATTGATCACGATGGGGACTGCGATTTGTGGGGGGAGTGCTATTGCTGCTGTCGCCTCTGCAATCAAACCAAAGAGCGAGGAAGTCACGGTTGCTCTAGCTACTATTTTTTGTCTCAATGCAGTGGGACTGCTTGTGTTTCCCATTTTGGGGCATAATTTTCAATTGGATCAGACTCAATTTGGACTGTGGAGTGCTCTAGCCATCCACGATACAAGCTCTGTTGTAGGTGCCACGCTTCAGTATGGAGAGTCTGCCTACGAAGTGGGCACAACCGTGAAGCTCGCACGTGCTTTGTGGATTGTTCCTCTCACATTTCTTATTGCGGGATTTCGCTCGCAGGAAGTTCAATCAGGAAAAATTAAAAAACCTTGGTTCATTTTAGGATTCATCCTCGCGGCGTGTGCAGTCACTTATTTTCCAGTCCTGCAGGGAGTGGGGAAAAAAATCGCATTCGTAGCGGGACGATTAATGGTCCTCACTTTATTTCTGATTGGCTCCAATTTGAATCGGGCCACTCTTCAAGCCGTGGGGTTTCGGCCCCTTCTGATGGGCATCACGCTCTGGGTGCTAGTAGCTACGACTGTTTTAGGAGCCATTCTCACTGGATGGATTTCCTAAAGACGTAATAGCGCAACGCGCTACGATTAGTAAAAAGGCTTTAAAACCTACCGAATCGTGCTAGTTTCAGGTGTTTCCGGTGAATTCTAAATAGGGGGATTCATGAAAAACTATATTTTGGGTCAGTGGATTGATTCTTTGGGCAAAGAAACAGTCGATGTCATTAATCCCGCCACTGAAGCGGTCATTGCCAAGTGTCCACTCGGGACTGAAGAAGACGTGAACCGCGCAGTTCAAGCAGCCGCCGAAACCTTCAAGACCTGGCGAAAAGTTCCTGCCATCGACCGAGTTCAACATTTATTTAAGCTCAAGACCTTGCTTGAAGAACATTTCGATGAACTTGTTCAGTTATGTACTCAAGAACACGGCAAAACAATTGCCGAATCCAAAGGAGATGTGCGACGAGGCATTCAGATGGTTGAGACTGCCTGCGGGATTCCCACTTTGATGATGGGACAAAGCTTTGAGGATATTGCTGCAGGTATTGATTGTCAGGCGATTCGCCAGCCGATGGGTGTTTTTGCCGCTATCACGCCTTTTAATTTTCCTGCCATGGTCCCGTTCTGGTTCTGGCCGTTCGCGGTCGCTGCTGGAAATACTTTTATTCTTAAACCCAGTGAGCGCGTTCCGCTCTCGCAAATAAAAATTTTCGAGTTGATTGAAAAAGCAGGTTTTCCACCAGGAGTTATGAACTTAGTACTCGGTGGAAAAACGGTGGTGAATGCTTTGTGTTCTCATCCAGAAGTGAAAGGAGTCTCTTTTGTAGGCTCTACTCCCGTTGCAAAACATGTTTATCAATTAGCATCGTCTCACGGAAAACGAGTTCAAGCCCTCGGGGGTGCCAAAAATTTCATGGTGGTTTTACCTGATGCCACGATGGATACGACAGTAAAAACGTGTTTGGAATCTATCGTAGGCTGCGCGGGACAACGGTGCCTGGCTGGGTCGGTGATTTTGGCAGTGGGAAAAGCCCATGACGAAGTTCGAGACCAAATCGTTCGGGCTGCGAGTGACATGATTGTAGGTGATGGTGCAGATCCTCGGACTCAAATGGGACCTATCATCTCCAAAGCTTCTGTCGAACGGATTAAAGGGCTCATCCAATCTGCAGTGGAGGAAGGAGCTCAGGTTTTATTGGATGGCCGTGAGTGGACTGGCAAAGGCTTTTTTCTTAAGCCCACCGTGATTGCCGGCATTAAACCGCATATGCGAATCGCCAAAGAAGAAGTGTTTGGACCAGTGGTTTGTTTGGCTGAAGTTAAAAGCCTGAATGAAGCGATTGCGTGGATCAACAGTTCGTCCTTCGCGAATACGGCCTCTTTATTTACGGGAAGCGGAGCAGCTGCCCGGCAATTCAGCTACGAGGCCGCTCCGGCCATGTTGGGGCTCAATATCGGAGTTCCGGCTCCTATGTCCTTTTTCTCATTTGGTGGTGCAAAAGATTCTTTTTTTGGAGACGTGAAAGCCCACGGCTCTGCTTCGATGATGTTTTACACCGATACCAAAGTGACTATCAGTCGTTGGAATAAAAATTCAAATATTTGGTGAGCGCATGCCAACACTCGTTATTAGAAATGGCACGATTGTAACTGCTACAGATACTTTTCAAGCAGACTTATTGGTTGAGAATGAAAAAGTGGTGGCTATTTCCAAAAATCTTTCGGCCCGAGCAGAGCGAGAAATCGATGCAACAGGATGCTATATTTTTCCCGGAGGCATTGATGCGCATACACACTTAGATTTGCCTTTTATGGGTACCTCTTCCAGTGATGATTTTGAGACTGGAACGTTAGCGGCCCTCCATGGTGGAACTACCACGATCATCGATTTTGCTTTTCAAACTGTGGGTAAAAGTTTGAAAGAGGGGTTGTACGAGTGGCATAAGAAAGCTGAAGGGAAGGCTGCTGCAGATTATGCTTTTCACGTCGCCGTAGTAGATTTCAACGAGAAGACCCGACAAGAAATCAAAGACCTGATTGAAAAAGAAGGTGTGACTTCTTTTAAAACATTCATGGCCTATAAAGGCGCTTTGATGATTGATGATCGTCAAATGATTGGACTCATGAATGAAGTCAAAAAATGGGGTGGAATTGTTACTGTTCATGCTGAAAATGGAGATCTGGCAGATTCTCTCATTCAAATCAATCGTGAGCGCGGCAACAAAGCTCCCCGTTTCCATGCCCTTTCGCGTCCCGAGATTGTAGAGAGTGAGGCCACCGGCAGAGCCATAGATATTGCGTTTGCAGGTCAACATCCCGTCTACATCGTTCATATGACCTGCGAGGGTGCCCTGAATCGAGTGAAAGAAGCTACTAAGAGAAATCAGAGAGTCCTTGTGGAGACTTGTATTCAATATCTTTTGTTAGACGATAGCGTTTACGAGCGACCCGGTTTTGAGGGCGCAAAATGGGTGATGAGCCCCCCGTTAAGAAAACCGAAGGATCAAGAAGCCCTATGGAACGGATTGGAGCAGGGGCTGGTTCACGTTGTTGCCACCGATCACTGTCCTTTCTGTATGAAACAAAAAGAAATGGGCAAGGACGATTTTTCAAAAATTCCAAATGGAGCTCCTGGAATTGAAAATCGCATGGAACTTCTCTATTCAGAAGGAGTTGAAAAAGGACGCATTTCAATCAACAAGTTTGTTGAAGTGAATTGTTCGAATCCCGCCAAAATATTTGGGCTTTATCCTCAAAAAGGAACTATTGCGGTTGGCTCCGATGCAGATCTGGTCATTTTAGATCCACGGGTGGAACACACGCTCACACGTGAAACTCAACACATGAACTGTGATTATTCCTCCTACGAGGGCTGGCGCGTGAAGGGAAAAGTAAAAACTGTGCTGTTACGTGGAACAGTTGCTATTGAAAACGGAAAAGCGCTGGTGGGCAAAGGATTTGGAAAATATTTAAAGAGAAAAAAATTTGAACACTTTTAAGTGAACTTAGGAGAATAATAAATGGCTAGAAAAGTAAAAGTCGGGCTGATTCAAATGGCTTCCAAAGCCCCTGCAGAGGCTTCTTGTGAAGAACATCGCAAGGCGATGTTAGAAGCGCATGCCAAGTACATCGATGAGGCTGGCAAAAAGGGCGTAAACATGTTGTGCATGCAGGAAGTTTTTACTGGACCTTACTTCTGTCCATCACAGGATTCTAAATGGTACGGTCTCACAGAAAAGATCCCCGATGGTCCAACGACCCAACTGATGCAGGAATATGCAAAGAAACATGGCATGGTGATTGTGGTGCCCATTTATGAAGAGCATATTACTGGGGTTTATTACAACACTGCTGCAGTGATCGATGCAGATGGAAAGTACTTAGGTAAATATCGCAAAAACCACATTCCTCAAGTGAAGGGATTTTGGGAGAAGTTCTTTTTTAAACCAGGCAATTTAGGCTATCCCGTTTTTAAAACCGCCTTCGGAAATGTGGGCGTCTACATTTGTTATGATCGCCACTTTCCTGATGGTGCGAGGTGCCTGGGTCTGAATGGTGCGGAGATTGTATTCAATCCTTCGGCAACAGTAGCAGGCCTATCTGAGTATTTATGGCAGTTGGAGCAACCCGCTCATGCTGTAGCCAATGGCTATTTTGTAGCTGCTATCAATCGTGTGGGAAAAGAGGGTCCTTGGAACATTGGAGAGTTCTATGGTCAGTCCTATGTCGTAAGCCCTCGAGGACAGATTCTCGCTAAGGCCTCTAGAGACAAAGATGAACTGCTCATCACTGAAATTGATTTAGATGAAGTGAAAGAAGTTCGGGATCTGTGGCAGTTCTTTAGAGATCGCAGACCGGAAACCTACGGACCTCTGACGGAGCTTTAATTATGGCAATGACCACTGAGGAAATTTTACAGTTTCGAAAAAAACATTTCTTGGCGACTTCGGTTCACTACTATCAAAAGCCGCTTCAATTAGTGAAGGCCAAGGGCGAATATGTGTATGATGAAGCGGGTAGAGAATATCTAGACTGTATTGGTGGTATTGTCTGTATCAGTGCAGGTCACAATCACCCTAAAATAAAAAAAGAGCTGATCAAGATGTTGCAGGAAGATGAAATCCAGCACACATCACTTTTGTATCTCAATCAACATCCCGTTGAACTAGCTGAGGAAATGCTGAAAGAAGCTCCTGAAGGGATCGACCGTGTGTTCTTCACGAACTCAGGGAGCGAAGCCAATGAATTAGCGTTTATGGCAGCCCGCCAGGCAACCGGTGAGACCATCATTATCAACCTGCGACACAGCTATCATGGGGGAACTTCTGCTGCCTTAGCTCAGTGTGGTCACGGGACTTGGAAGTTTCGAGGACAGCCGGCTGCACTCAATGTATCAGCCATGGAGCCCTATTGTTATCGGTGTCCTTTTGGAAAGAAACCCGATAGCTGTTCTTTGGAATGTGCAAAGAATGTAGAGACAACTATTCAAACCAGCACACATGGAAAAATAGCCGCTTTCATTGCGGAGCCCGTTATGGGAGTGGGTGGGTTTATCGCGCCGCCCAAGGAATATTTTGAGGAGGTCATCAAGATTGTTCACCGATACGGAGGAAAGTACATCAGCGATGAAGTGCAAACGGGGGCGGGGCGCACAGGTGAATCTTTCTTGTACACTAAGGCTCTTGGGATCAAAGCAGATATGGTGACGATGGCAAAAGGACTTGGGAATGGAGCTGCTATCGGTGCCACGATGATGAAAACAGAAACATCCGATACCATGGCTGGAAAGTTGTTTTTCAATACGTTTGGCAGTGACCCGTATCAAACGATGCAAGCCAAGCTGACCATTCAAATCATCCGAGAAGAGAAAATGATGGAGAATGCAAAGCGTATGGGAAACTATTTGCAGGATGGGTTCAGAAATCTCATGAAAACGCACTCTGTGATTGGAGAAGTTCGTGGACGTGGGTTACTCATGGGCTTTGAGCTGGTAAAAAACCGAGAAACTAAAGAGTATGCTACTGCGGAAACGGCGCTACTGATGGAAAAATGTCGAGAAAAAGGGCTCCTGGTCGGAAAAGGGGGGCTTTTTGGAAACGTGATTCGTATCGCTCCACCGCTCAGTATTCATCAAAAACAATGTGATCAGGTATTAAAAGTGATCGATGAGTGTCTCACTGAAATGAAACAGGCAGGGCAAGTATGAGTCAGCGCCTACACACTGAGTTTCTAGGTGTAGAAGTGGAGAACCCTTGGTGTGTGGCTTCTGCGCCGCCCGCGGCTACTGGAAAACTCATGGCAGATGCATTTGATGCGGGTTGGGGAGCGGCCATCATGAAGACAGTGGGTCCTGTAGAGGAACCTATCATTAATGTAGCTCCGCGAATTCAGACGATGAAAAAATGGAATCGTGAGATTGCCATGCAAAACATCGAGCTGATCACGGATAGACGACTTTCGGTTTGGCTCGATGAATTGAAAACACTTCGCAAGCGGTATCCCCAAAAAATGATCATTGGCTCAATCATGGCCCCTGGGCATGATATGGATGCTTGGGCTCAGTTGATAGAAGCAATGAACGGTGTGGGATGTGATGCTGTGGAGCTCAACTTAGGCTGTCCCCACGGGATGCCTGAAAGAGATATGGGAGCAGTGTGCTCTCAAGATGCGGAAATTGTGTATAACATTGTTAGCACTGCAAAAGGTGCCTCCAAGGTTCCTATTCTTACTAAACTCACCCCGAACGTAACGAATATAAAAATGATGGCTCAGGCAGCAAAGCGTGGGGGAACCGATGCAATTACTGTTATTAATACGGTAAACGGAATTATTGGGGTGGACATTTATAAACGCAAACCCCATCTCTCGGTGAACGGATACACCGCCATTGGTGGAATTTCTGGAAATGCAGTAAAGCCCATGGGACTCAAGTGTGTTGCTGAGTGTAAACAAGCCACGGGACTTCCCATCTCTGCAACAGGGGGTATTACTACTTGGTCGGATGGTGTGGAGTACCTCTTAATGGGTGCAGGTCAGCTTCAAGTGTGCACTGAGATTATGATCCGGGGCTTTAAAATTGTTGCCGGATTGAACAAAGGTTTGGAATCTTATCTGGATCAAATGGGCTATCAGACCATCGATCAAGCCAAAGGGGAGTTATACAAAAACGTCACGACCTTTGAGTACTTATTGGAGCATTCCTCAAGCGAAAAAGTACAAGTCAATGAAGAGACCTGCACAGGGTGTAATTTATGTGTAGTCGCCTGTCATGATGCGGGCTACGACGCCTTGAAGCTCAAAGAGATTCCTGATTTAAAGAGAACCCAGGGCACAAGAAAAGTAGCAGAGGTTATTGTGGATCAATGTACGGGGTGTAATTTGTGCGTCGCCGTGTGTCCAGTTCCTGCATGTATGAATCTCTACGATTCAAACAAACCATTTCCTTATCAACTCCATGCCAGTTATGCTGATAACACTCTAGGAAATTAATAACGAGTTAAAGCCAGCTATGAACTATGCCTTTGTATCCATTCTAAGTGAGCACTCACTGGAGTCCCCCTGGGTCTGGGTCCAGATGGAGGCCCTAGAACGGGCGCTTTCAAAACAAGCCAACACCAAAAGATTTGTGTTAGCGGAGTTCATTTCGGAACTTCGTAATCCCAATCAAACATCTCATTGGGATCATGTGTTTATTTTTGGTTTGGGTAAGCTAACAGAAAGTGAATCCTTTGAATGGATCCATCAAAAATACTCACTTCCCGAATCGAGCGTTCTGCTAGCGGTGGAGGTCAATAGCGCAGGAACCTTTACTCAATTTGAGAGAGAAATCATAAGACGGGCTGTCATCAACAAGTCTCAAATTACCGTCGTCAACGAGGTTACAAAAGCTGAAGTTCAAAAACTAGAGCCGTCTGCTGAAGTGATCCAAATGGGTTACTTGGAAAGTCTTTTGGATATTTCACCCATTACCGTCCGGAATAAAAGGATTGCCCACGTCAATTGTCTTTTAGATCGTGCCAAAATTCCTGTGCCAAGCTTCAAAATTTATTTTGACGACAGAAAGCATCCAGAACATTTCGAAGTCGGTTTTGCCGATTTTTATGTGTCCCGATTTCCTTGGATTGGTTTAAAAGCAATCGCGAGCTCTCGCTGTGTAGTGACATCCGATGAGCGAGTAGCCAGAATAGGACTGGCTTTAAAAAGGCCTGTTCTTCTTTTTAAAAAGGTTCCTCAAGAGAATCGCTATCGAGCCTTAGTTTCTGATCCCGATCTTCTGACGACTGAGGAGGCGTGGAGTCGTGAGTTGGACCGCATTGATCGCCAAATGAGCGCTTCAGATATGTTTGCTCGTATGGATGCAGACAGAAAAAGCTGGAACCAGTTTTTTGACCGTTTTCAGGGTGGCAGTGAGCGGAAGGCTCCTACGAGTTCTTCCGAATCACTCACCATTGCAGTGGTATGTGACCAGGGATACCTGGGGTACTTGGTGGCTTTCTGTCAGAATTTGATCGAGGTGCACCAAGGAAAAATACAGCTTTTTGTTCTTTGGCTGAGCGCCAAGTCCGAATTTAATATTTCAGTGAATTTCCCTCAAATTGAGTTTCAAGTCATCTATCCAACCGACGTTTGGAAAGAACAGGAATGGCAGCGTATTCGGGAGTGGCCAGTCGCTGAGCGAGCCTATGCAGCTAAACCTGCCATTCTTCGAAAGGCCCTAGAAAGTGCGAAAGCGCCAGTGCTCTTGAGCGATTTAGATATGTGGTACTTTAAGTCGCCCGTTTCTTTGCTCCAAATGAAGGAACAAACGAAAGTGTTGATGTTTTTGCAGTGGGCAGACCGTTTTGAATGGCTCAGGCACCATGGTTTTATCAATAGTGGAATGGTAGTTGCTCAGCCTGGGGCCGAGGCTATCTTACAGTTTTGGTCCGATGCTTGTGCTCAATCTGCGGCTATCAATTCCGGTGAGGGATTATTTGGAGATCAAGGCTTTATTGATTACGCAGCTCTCCACTACGAGGGGTGTTCCGTTTATAGAGATTATGATCAGGATGTAGCACCCTGGAATTTTAAATCGCTTCAATTCTCCATCCCAGATAGGGCACGGTCACTCTTTCGAGTGCGCAGAAATATTGAAGTCAGTAGTTTTCATGCTGCTGGACCCGATACGTTCGGAGCTTTTGAACTCAAATATTTGTGGGACCAGCTCTGTGCCTTTTTTGTTTTGAAACACGATGATTTGAATGCATCTCCGCAGTGGAAAAGTGTATTAGAGCAACAGCGACTTCATACGGAGTTTCTGAGTCAGTTCCTTTGGATGAGAGATCGTTGGAAACGTCGTTTTCCGAAGTTGTTTAGTGACTCCTTTCAAAATGTGCAGTGGTGGTTAGGGAAATACCAACAACAAACTGTGAGTGTTTTGAAAACAATCACTCAGTTTTTCGATAAACTACGAACTCCTCAAAAATCAGGTCCTGATAATTTTGATCGTCAATGGGTGATGCTTCAATCTCAAGTCGTCAGAAGTCTAGAGTGTGGCGATAGCAAGCAATAGTTCTAGTAGCTGTATTGTCCCAGGAAAATCTTTTTAAATTAGCAAATCCTTTGGCGCGAAAACTTTCTTTTTGATTTGGTTTCAATCCCAAAGCAATCGTATTAGCCATATCTTTCGGATCGCGTGGATTGAAATAAAGAGCAGCTTCGGCGCAAACTTCTTCAATAGAGCCAGCCCCTTTGGAGGTTGCTACTAGAGCGCCACAGGCCATAGCCTCCAAAGGAGGAAAACCAAAGCCCTCATAGAGCGATGGATAGACCAGCATTTCAGAGTGCTGATATAAATTGCGAAGTACCTGATTAGTCGGGGTTTCAAAGAGTACCACGCGATCCTTCAAATCCAGCCGGCAGATTTTAGACCACTCATTAGAAGACCAAGCAGCACCAGCGCAAACTAACAAGTAGTCTCGAGAGAAGCCCCCGTCTTTAAAACACTCTAAAAGGCGATCAAAGTTTCTGTGGTGTTCACGACCACCCACCTGGAGTAAATAGGGGCTTGCTAAAGAACTCGTTGAGCTGGGGTCCCAGTAAAAATCAGAGGCAACTGCATGGTAGATCACATCTATGGTGTTAGGCGATAACCCATAGACCTCACAAATATCTCGTTTTGTAGATTCAGAAACTGCGATGATACGTTGAGCGTTCAGAAGGCTCATTTTTTTTTGCTTCAAATGGGTAGCCATGTGTTCGCCGCGACTCACTTCATTAGGAAAAAGTTCCGGTATCGCATCATGAGCAATAGTGACGACGGGCACCTTTGAATTCATTGGGATTGTGTAAAAAAAACTATGAAAAAGAGCCTCTCCTTGGGTTTGATAGAACCATTTATTTTGACGATATTTCTCTACGAGATTTTTGGCTGGGGCTAAAAGTCTTCGAATCGGCCCCCGAGGAATCCATTGGAACTTCTTTTGTATGGGCTGGTAGCCAGGAGTCTCTGAATACCAGTGCGCAGGCAGTTCAAAATAAGGGGAGGGGAGTAATTCTACTTCGAGTTCCTTCTGAGCTCTTAACCGAGGTATGAGTTCAGAAAAATATCGATAGCTGCTCTGCCCTTCACCAAGAACGACACTGGTATCTAACACAATTCTCATTTGAGCAATCCTTCCACCATACTGCTCATGAACTGAATACCAAAAGCTAAAGTTTCTTCAGCGTCCGGATAGTACTCCGGGGAGTGGAGGGAAGGGAGCTTCCCTTGGGAGCTTAGTTTAGAAAGGCGTTTCTCTGATACAGAACCTAAAAAAAGTAAAACGGCAGGAATTCCAGAATCTCCATACACACTGAAATCTTCGCTGACCGTTGCTGGTTTACTAGGTATCAGGACCTTTTTCCCAAATTGTTTCTCGAGAATATCAATTACTTTCTGAGTGAGCTGAGGATCATTGAAAGTGGCTCCTGTCCCTTCTTTAGAGAACTCGACAGAGGGTTTTGGCGCGCTTGAACTCAGGGCGCTTGCCTCAGCTTTTCGACGAATCCCCTCTAAGAGCCGCTTTCGCTCTGTTCTGTCAAAACTTCTCACGGTCAATTCGAGCTGACAAGATTCAGGAGTGATATTGTGTTTAGTGCCACACTGGAACTTACCCACTGAAACTACCGAGGGCTCAGTAGGTTCGCGTTCACGAGAGATCAAAGTTTGGAGATCCATTACAAAACGAGAAGCAATGACAATGGGATCAATATTTTCCTGAGGAAGCGCCCCATGTCCTCCTTTGCCGCGGATGACAACATCCACTGAATCTGCTGCAGCCATGACTGGACCCGAAACATACCCCAAAGTTCCCGCCGGTAAATGTGAATCCACATGAAAAGCAATCGCATAATCTGGCTTGGGAAATTTTTTTAGGAGCCCTGCTGCAATCATATTTTTTGCTCCGCGCCCCACTTCCTCAGCAGGTTGTCCAATCGCAATTAAAGTGCCTCGCCATTTCTGCTTATTCTTTATAAGAAGGCGGACCGTGCCTACTAGATTGGTCATGTGAATGTCATGGCCACAGGCATGCATGACGCCGGTTTTTTTCGAAGCAAACGCGAGCGCAGTATTCTCAGTGATTGGAAGCGCATCTAAATCCGCCCGAAGTAGCACCGTTTTGCCAGGACCATTCTGAAACACTCCAACAACTCCCGTGCCAGCAAATGGAAATGTAACTTTCATGCCTTCTTTTTCAAGAGATTGGGCGAGTAGGCTTCCGGTCTGTTCCTCTTTCAATGAAAGTTCAGGGTTTTGATGGAACTGATGGTAAAGGGGCAGGAGTTCTTTCGAAGCGATAGCAGCTTCTGAGGACAAGCTCTGCATCTGTCCCAAGGAGTTGAACCCAAAAAAGGTAAAGAAAAGAAAGATCACCATCTAGGGCTACAACCTAATTCGTATCCATTGGGGACATATTCATTAACGCAAGTCACTCGATTACAATCAAAAACATGATTCATTGAAACATAGGCGACTTGACAATACTGAGCAGTACACCCGAGCTGATAGCCTGGTCGGACATAGTAAGCGGTACATTGATGATCCGTGCATCCGAGTTGATATCCTTTTCTTAAATAGTACTGTTGGCAGGATTCAGTAGTGCATCCCCAAACATAGCCTGCTTGATAAGATAGCGCTCGACATCCGGACTCAGTACATCCCAGGACCGTTCCCGGTGGTACATAGTATTGCTGGCAGCTCTGGCTGGTGCAACCGACTTGATAATTGAGCCGAAGGGGCATCACCTGGCAAGCAGCACGATTACAAGCCAGTTGATACCCGTAAGGCACATAATACCTCGAACATGCTGAAGCAGTGCAGCCGAGCTGATAGCCATTGGGAATGTATATTTTTTCACAAACATCGCCTCGACCTAAGGACGAAACCCCTAAGAAAAAAATAGACAGATAAAAAATGAAAATTCGCATGAAAAAACTGTAACAAAAGAACCTTCTAAATCCAATCTTTCAGTTACAGTTGGCTTTCTACCGAACTCACCATTTCCGAGAGGGATTGAGCAGTGGTCGATCGACTGTCCAGAGTGATTGTCATGATAACCCGGTCATGACTGTGGGCCAGTTTCTCAAAGCATTTACGCAGCGCTAAGAAGACCTGATCGGGGTGTCCTTCAATAGACGTACTCATGGGGCCCACTTGGTACTGCACCTGACATTTTTTTACTTCTGACAGTGCAGTGGCGACTGCTGAGCTCAAGTGATGTTGATTTAATGGTAAAACAGAAAATTCAGCAAGCATAGAATCCACTCCTCAGGTGAGGAGGTGGAGCGTCGAAATGCTGCAAGATAAACTTTTAGCACGATCGACACACCCACCGACTTACCTGCTCAACCGTACGTTGGGTTTTCCCCAGTACGGCTAGAAAGGCTGGCTCATCAAATGAAAGCATTCCTCAGTAAAGTTTCGGATTAAGCCTGCTTCCGGCATGCTCCGAATCCAAACTCAGTTGACTTTCGTTCTCACACCTCCCGTACATCAGAGGTGGTGCCACACGAACAACTTTCGTTGTTTTACCTCTGAGACCCTCGCTCAGCTCTGCTTTTTGTATTCAGAGCCTCTCAGCTTATCGATCTCATCTGCCCTACTCTTAACCATGAATGAGAAGTCTCATCCATTGCTCCTACATAAGCTCAGAGCGGTTAAAAGCAGTTCCGCGCTTTTGTAACTCCTTCTTTGTTGACCTATCGCCCTCTCAGTTTGAACTCGGGTTTGGGGCCCCATCCAGTTGCCATGGTTCCCAATAATAGCCTTCGTCCGGCTTGATCAGACTCGGCACCCATTCCCAAACGATGAACTTCGATCCACCCCTTGGGGAATTGTTCAAACCTCACTGAGGTTTGCTTTCGCTGCGATCGACCAACTTGCAAGTCATCTTCTCGAAGTCACTCCTCGGACAGTAACCTGTTCGAGGAGTCGATGACTTTTTCGGTCAGCTTCCGTAAGTAGCATTGCTGCCCCTTACGCTAACTATCGCTACAGCCGCATCTGGACAATTCGGCTGGTGAGATTTTCACTCACAAGAAAGTGCTACTTGCGTCGCTACCTTCAAGCACGTTTATTCAGGATTGCACTTACAATGCCAAAGTTTTTTCGCACTGAATGAGTGGATTACCAGTGCTGAGTATTGCTTTTTGAAGTTGTAAATTGGTTTTTGCAGTTAGAGGAGAGGTGCGATCAATCGAAACAGCCCTTGCTTCACACGAACTAAAAAAGCCTGATCTTTGAAGTGGCTGAGCAAAATAGCTTCAGCGTGATTTCGACGTTGGGAAAACATTTGTTCTAAGGAAACCACTTCTGATTTGCCAAAGACAAGGGTCGTGCATTCAAAGTTGAGTCGGAAGCTTCGTTCATCCATATTAGCAGACCCAATCATCGCCACCTCAGAATCAATGGTAACTTGCTTCGCATGAATAAAAGATTCAGTAGTTTCCCAGATTGAAACACCTCCTTGCAGAAGGTTCCAGTACCAACTCTTTGAAGCAGCATCCACCAACCAGAGATCCGATTTTCTTGGGACTAAAATTTCAACTTGAACGCCGCGCCGTACTGCGGCTTCCAGCGAAATTGCTATGGATTCTGTGGGTATAAAATAGGGGCTAAGCAAAGTGATTCTATGTTGGGCAGCGTGAATCAAGGCCATGAGAATCTTCTCAAAAGCATGAGAAGGTTCATCAGGTCCCGTGGGAAGAAATTGAACGACAGATTGTCCTACCTGGGAGTTAGCGATGAGAGCATCTTCCACTGATTTCACCTTGTGCCCTGTAGTGAATTCCCAATCTTCACAAAAGACTGTGGCTAACTGCGATACACTGGGACCTTCAATCAACACTTGGTTATCAATCCAATCTAATTTTAGAAGCCTCCATGCTCTAAAATCAGAGCAAATATTTTGACTGCCCGTGAAGGCCTGAACGCCATCAATAAGTGCTAATTTTCTATGATTTCTGAGCTGGAATCCCCAAGGCCGTTTGAGAGTGAGTGCACCAAAAAATGCGACTTGGGCGCCGGCATCCAGCAAAGGCTGCAGAAATTTGGTATTGAGTGAGAAAGACCCCACTTGATCCACGAGTATTTTAACCTCTAATCCCTGCTGAGCTTTTTGAATCAATAAATCTCTGAAGTGAACGCCTACAGCATCAGGTCTGAAAATATAGTACTCCAAGAAGATGCTTTTTTTTGCACCTTCAATAGCTTGGGAAAGCGCTTGATAAATAGTCTCCTGGCCTTCAAAAAACTGGAGTCGATTTCCTCCCATCGGTGGAAAACCGGACAAGTTTTCTGCAAGTTGGGAAACGGGCAAAAAACGGGGTTCTAATTCGCCTAATGTGGAGCGCATGAGAAAACCGGTTTCCGGAAGTTTTCTTTGGGGTTCCGGTTTGGGCCTTTTTCTGCGTTTGAAATCGGAATATCCCACCAAGGAGTAGAGCAGGGGGCCAAAAATGGGGAGGAGAAAAAAGCTCAATATCCAGGACCAAGTAGTGGCGGGCGATCCTTTTCGACGACTCAGAACCAAAAGAGTAAATACAAGACCCAAGCCGATACTGAGTTGATTAAAAATACTCCAAAAAGAATTCATAACTTCAGGGGTCAAGTCTTGGGTTAACGGGAACTTCATCCATCGTGACCACTCCCGTAGAAAAATAAGAGGCTTGGGGATGATGAAAAACCAGAGCAGAGACACTTGCTTCAGGATCCATCATGAAACCATCGGTGAGTTGAACTCCTGCTTGCTCCGGCCGGAGCATTTCAAAGAGTGTTTTTTGGTCTTCGAGGCGTGGACAAGCCGGGTATCCAAAGGAGTACCTTTTTCCATGATATTTGGCTTGAAACCGTTCCAACATCGTTGTCTTTAGAGGATCCGGGAAACCCCACATAGCTCTGAGCTGGGCATGAATCAGCTCGGCGTAAGCCTCGGCAGATTCCAAAGCGAGTACTTGAAGGATGTGAGATTTAAGATACTCCCCCTGTGATTTAAACTGTTCAGCAAGATCCCTCACACCCACTCCAACCGTGGTCACGAAAGCAGCAACGTTATCACTCAAGTCTGCGGCCGTAGGCTTAGCAATGGTAGGCCTTACATAGTCCGCGATACACAAACCATCCTTTTTCGGTTGCCGTGGAAAATCAAAGTGCAACACTTTGGAGGAACCGTTGGTTCCGACTGCTACAAAGAGCCGATTACCAAAAGAACCGGCTGGAAAAAAACCATAAACAGCAGAAGGCTGCATCAGAGGGGTATGTCGATAAGTATCACGGAGTTCCTGAACCGCTTTAAAGACATTGGCTGCTCGAGGGTCTTTTTCTTCTATGAACTTCAGCAGTCGTGGATCGGTCTCCACTTTTTCTAGTTCCCGAGCTATCGGACCTCTGAGCCCTAAATGTCTTCCGTAAACCATCATGGGATTTACAAAACGCCAAATATGATCAATCGGGGTGCTTCTAAGCACTCGCAATCCAAAATGGGGTGGCAAGGGAGGGGATTCAATCATTTGAATCAGAGCGCTTCGCTCAAAAGTGGCTTGCTCCGGCGATTTGTGAACAGCAGGGGCCTGATTGAGTTTTTCTTCTTTCTGCTGAAGGTCTCGTTTAAGTTGTTCAAAGGCGGTCGGATTGACAACTTTTTTGGCGAGTTCCAGACCATTCATGGCATCGGAAGCATAGACTGCAGTACCTGCATAGGCTGGGGCTATTTGCTTGATCACGAAGTTCTCAGAAAGTGCGGCTCCACCCACCAGCAGAGGAATCTGAATGCCTGCACGACTCAAATCTGCTGCAGTTAAAACCATTTGTTGCGCAGATTTAACCAGTAGCCCCGATAAACCAATCATGTCTGGCTGATGTTCCTTGACCGCAGCGACGAGCTGTTCAGGTGGAATTTTGATGCCTAGATTGATCACCTTGAAGCCATTGTTACTCAGAATGATATCCACTAGATTTTTTCCAATATCGTGAACATCTCCCTTCACGGTGGCTAGGATCACTTTTCCACGGGTTGAATTATCAGTTTTTTCCATGAAAGGTTCCAAATAAGAAACTGCCGCTTTCATGGCCTCAGCGGATTGGAGCACTTCCGCAACAATGAGTTGATTGGAATTAAAGAGGCGCCCCACCTCATCCATTCCTTTCATGAGGGGGCCGTTGATAATTTCCAAAGGCTTCAAGGTTTGGAGTGCTAAGGCCAAGTCTTCCACTAAGCCGTCTTTAGAACCCTCAATAATGTAACGCGGAAGGCGTTCCAAGAGCGGGAGAGTCGTTTTATCTTTTTTGGGCAGCGCCTTACGCTTTCTGAAATAAGCTGCAAAAGCACCTACCGGATCCGCTCCACGATTGTAGAGCAAGTCTTCCGCTAATTGGCGTTCATTCTCAGGGATGCTGGCATACCGCTCGAGTTTTTCTGAATTGACTATAGCGAGATCAAGCCCTGCTTGGACGCAGAGATAGAGAAATACAGAATTCAAAACTTCTCTGCCGGCGTTGGGGAGTCCAAAACTGACATTTGAAATCCCAAGAATAGTTTTTGTTTTGGGGAAGTGTTGCTTTAGAAGACGCACACCCTCAATCGTTTCAACCGCTGAACCCACATACTGTGCATCTCCCGTGGCACAGGGAAACACCAAGGGATCCCAAATAATATCCTCAGGAGCTAACCCATATTTTTCAGTGAGGAGTTGATATTCTTTAGTCGCGATTTCCAATTTTCTCTGTCGAGAAACACCCATCCCCTGTTGAGGATCGTCATCGATAGTCCCTACCACTACAGCTGCGCCAAACTGTTTGATCAACGGAAGTACTTTTTCAAAACGTTCTTCACCATCTTCCAAATTAATGGAGTTGATGATCGCTTTTCCTTGAGATTGAGTGAGAGCCATACCGATCACTTTTTCATCGGTAGAATCGATCATGAGGGGAGCTCTCACTTTTTTTGAAGCGAGCTCTAAGAAAGAACGCATATCCGACATCTCATCTCGATCGGGATTAGCCAAACAAATATCTATGATATGGGCACCACTCTTGATTTGTGCTTTGGCAATATCAGAGGCTTCATCAAACTTGTTTTGACAGATCAAATCCTTAAATTTCTTACTCCCGATGACATTAGTCCGTTCACCCACGATAAAAGGACGCTGACTCTCCGAAAGCTCTAAAAAATCTATCCCCGAAACTGCGGAAATAGCCTGTCTCGAAAAAATTCTCGGGGAATGCTGTTCGGCCAGTTGAGCCAATGCTTGAATGTGATGGGCGGTAGTTCCACAGCAACCGCCTAACAAATTTACCCAACCTTGTTGGACAAAATGAGCAATCGCTCGAGATAAAATTTCTGGGGTTTCCAAATAGTTTCCATTTTCATCGGGTAGTCCAGCATTTGGCACACAGGAAACTGGAAAGGGAGAGAGCTGTGCCAAAGACCGAATGTGATCCGTCATGAACTCAGGGCCCGTGGCGCAATTGAGGCCTAAATAAAGGAGCTCTCGATGGGCAACCGAAGTGAGGAGAGCTTCCACACTTTGTCCTGCTAACATGGTTCCCATGGGTTCAATCGTGGCTGAGATGGCTATTGGAATCTGAAGCGTGTTTTCAGCAAGCAAACGATCAATACCCAACAGAGCAGCTTTGATATTTCGGGTATCCTGACAGGTTTCCAAAAGAAAATAATCCACACCGCCTTCCATCAGCGCTTTAGCTTGTTGGTAGAAGTGATCGATTAAATTTTCGAAAGTGATCCCGCCAGTAACAGAAATTGCTTTGGTAGTGGGACCGATGGAGCCCGCTACAAATCTGGGTTTTTGAGGAGTGCTAAAGGAGTCGGCAATTTTTCGGGCGATTTGAGCCGCTTCAAAGTTGATCTCGGCAGCTTTGTTTCCCAAACTGTATTCATCTAAAACAAGAGGAGTCGCTCCAAAGGTATTGGTCTCGATGATGTCGGCCCCAGCTTTCAAATAGTCCGCATAGATAGAACGAATCACATCAGGACGGGAAATGACTAAATGTTCATTGCAACCTTCGAGTTCTGCTCCTCCAAAATCTTGAGCAGTGAGCCCCAGGTTTTGAATAGCTGTTCCCATAGCCCCATCTAGGACTAAAATCCGACTCCGAACAGAATCTCTAAGTAATTGAATTCTTTCTGCTTTGTTCAAAAAAACCCTTCTAATTGAGTGCTACCAGAACTTTAACCGACAAATGGTGCCCCAGAAAGATTAATTTTTAGCGGACGGTAGGAATTTGAGATGCGGATATTTGCCAACCGCCCAGTTCATACTCCAATCAGATTTGAAGAGCACTACTGGGGATTGATCGCGATCTTTCACCACCAAACAATCTGCATAGGAGTTAAACTCATTCACTTCTTTAGAGATGTCTTGTCCGGGTTCTACCGCTACTAACCATCTGGCTCTGGAATAGCCGAGACGTTCTAGGCGCATGTCCACTCCATATTCTGTCTTGATCCGATGTTGAAGCACATCGAACTGAAGTACTCCAACCACACCCAAAATGGGCTGACCATCGCCACGGCTTTCCGATTTGAAAATTTGAACGACGCCTTCCTCAGATAATTGGTCTAACCCTTTCTTCAGTTGTTTTCTTTTGAGAGGATCTGCAAGAGAAACCCCGGCAAAGTTCTCCGGAGAAAATCGGGGAACTCCCTCATATTCGAAACACTGATCAGTGCACAACGTATCGCCTATTCTAAAATCTCCAGAAGTGTCCAAGAAACCAACAATATCTCCGGGCCAGGCTTCTTCGATGAGGTTACGTTCCTGAGCAAAAAAGTGAAATGCTTTATTTAATTTGAAGTTTTGTCGGAGACGACCATGAGTCGCATCCATTCCTCGGGAGAATTTTCCGGAGCAAACTCTAAAAAAAGAAACTCGATCTCGATGTTGAGGATCAATGTTCGCCTGAATTTTAAAAAACACACCAGAGAATGGAGATTGTGGAGGAATGACTCCCAGGTTAGAAAGTCTGCCAGTAGGTGCAGGGGCCATTTCTAAAAAACAATCTAAGAAGTGTTGAACACCAAAATTGTTCATAGCACTTCCAAAAAATACTGGGGTCAATTCGCCTCGAAGCACTCTAGCACTATCAAAAGGATCTCCAGCAATTTCCAAAAGCTCCAGTTGAGAGGTCACTTCCTCTTGAAGCTCTAGGAGTTCCTGTTCCTTTCCGGAACTTGCACCAATTGCATGAATGAAATCGGGGCTAGAAATATTACTTATTTTTATTGAGGGAATTTGTTTAGAGGCGTGCGCTTTTTCTTCAGCTTGAAACAACAAGACTTCCTTGCGTCTTCGATCGTAAACTCCCTTAAACCGATCTCCCATCCCAATCGGCCAACTAATAGGAGTTGAGCGAATGCCCAAAACTTTTTCGAGCTCATCGATGAGTTCCAAAGGATCCCGAGCAGGCCGATCCATTTTGTTGATAAAAGTGAAAATGGGAAGACCTCTCATGCGGCAAACTTCAAATAACTTGATAGTTTGCGGCTCTACGCCTTTAGCAGCATCTATCAACATGACTGCCGCATCGGCTGCTACCAGCGTTCGATAGGTATCTTCCGAGAAATCTTTGTGGCCGGGAGTATCGAGCAAATTGATTTGGTAATCTTGGTACTCAAATCGGAGCACCGTCGTACTGATAGAAATTCCACGTTGTTTTTCTATTTCCATCCAATCCGATGTTGTTTTTCGTTGATTCGACTTAGCTTTCACTGCACCGGCTAAGTGAATAGCGCCTCCATACAGCAAAAGCTTTTCAGTGAGGGTTGTTTTTCCAGCATCGGGATGAGAAATAATGGCAAAAGTACGCCTTCGGTTAATTTCGCGTTCTAATTGTTTCGGAGGGGCAGAACTCATATTATTTTACGTGCTGGGAGAGAAAAGCACGATTTTCTGGAAGATTCAAATCGACAAATTGAGAAATTTGTCCGGAACTCTCATTGTAAGCTCCGTGCGCCACTCCGACGATCATCCACTGATTCCCCACTTGCTTGAGGAGCGGGCCTCCGGAGTCTCCAAAACAAACACCGGCTCTATTTTCTGGGCCAGCAACAGCTCTGATTTGGATGCCAGGAGTGCTCAATTCGATGAATTCGTTCACGTCAGAAATCACATTAGTTCCTAAACGTTTCACTCCGCTCGTCCCCATTGCATTGGAATCAGCACAACCGTAGCCGATAACGACCACGCTATCTCCTCGAGAAACTCCCGCCGCCAAGGGCATGAGAGTCTCCGAGGCAGCTAAGGGGCGAGATAAGTAGAGCAGGGCAAGATCATGCGGGTCGCCCTCAACGCCGGCTCCTAAAATAAGTTTTTCAGAGACCGGGTAAACGGCTTGGGAAGTTTTTACACTGAGTGAGTTACTTTGAGCTACGCAATGGGCAGCTGTCAGAACGGTTTGGGATCCGACTAAGGCCCCTGTGCAAAGCTGTTGTCCAAGGACTTGAACAATCCCGGGAAATTGAGCGGTGTCAGACGCCAAACGGGTTGAAGGACGTGGGAGCTGACTTTCTCCTAAGCGCTGACTGCACCCTATTAATCCCAGCAGTCCCCACAGAACGCACAGCCAAACCCAATTGGTTCGAATCATTCCCACCCCTGGTTACCCTGAACGTTAATAAGAGAACCGTGGTGATACAGGAAAATCCATTTTGGAACAAGGCGCAAAGTGCGGCACCAGCGGTAACTTACTGGAATTAAATTTGAAAATAGCAACATCTTTTCTTAACAATGGTTTGATACTCTGTCCCTAAGTGGTACGTAACAGGAGGTTGAACATGTCCTTTACTCCCGAATAGGGAAATTCCAAACAACAATTAGGGCCGGCTCGGAGGGTCCATGGAAGCATATTCCCGATGGGTGGTTTCCCGGGGGCGCTGGTAAGCCCTTTGGGGCTCGCGGGCTGGAAAGTTTTGATGCGGGGTGTGCCGCGCGATTGAGCGCGGCCCCCCGTTTTTTTTGGGGGAAATCTCAGGAAATCTAGGGGGTTGGCCGATAAGTGAAGAGGTGCCTCCATGCAGAGTCCTCTCTTTATCTTTTATGATGTAACCCCCGCGCAAACTTTCGAAATCGCTTCGCATTGGATCTGCTTGCCCGTTACTAGTCCCGATCAGTTATTTACGGCCGTGAGTAGAGCTGAGCATGAAAATCGTCCCATAGTCATCTTTATTTCTCGTCAGGAAATTCAGCGGGTTGCAAAACTCATGGAGGCCCGAAAAGCTCAAGGGAATTTTCCGCCTTTGGGTTGGGTGATGGTGTGCGAAGAGCAATGGGCCTTTTCAGAACAAGTACACTTGCCCAATGCGCTTTTAGATGTTGTGCACTTATCCGGTCTTTCCGGAAAGCAAGACTTTTTACTGACCAAATTGAGCCATTTGGTTCGAGAGTTTAACACGAACGAACTGAGTCGTATTGGTGCTGAAACGCTTCAAAAACTCAACGATACTTTCTTGCGCCTTACTGCTGAGCGGGATCCGCACAAACTTTTGATCACTATTTTATCAAAAGCGACGGAGCTATTAGAAGCTCAAGGGGGAAGTCTTTTTGTTGTGGATGAAGTGGAAGGTGAACTCACCTTCACGCTGCGAGTGGAAGACAGGGGAGATAATAAAATCGTTCTCGATTCGCTGGGGAGTATGGTCCTGGAAAACAGTATTTGCGGTTACGTTGCACTTACAGGAAAAACAGTGAATTGCAATGATGTCGAGTCTTCCAGGGGTAATCAACCGCCGTATTTCAATAAACAATTGGACCACCAGCAACTGCCTAAAACAGTTTCACTGATCACGATTCCTTTGAGAGATAGCCGAGGGGACTGCCGGGCCATCCTGCAACTGACCAACAAAACAGTGAGGGGTCAAATTCAGGGTTTTGATTTAGACGATGAAAGCATTCTGAGGTCCTTTGGAACTCAAGCGGCAATTTGTTTAGAGAGCAGTGATGTTTATAATGAAGTTCAAAAGCTCTTTGAGGGATTTGTTCGAGCCTCTATTACTGCGATTGAATCTCGGGATCCCAGCACCGGTGGGCATTCGGAGCGTGTCGCTTCCATGTGTGTAGCATTAGCGAGAGCAACTACGGAAGTCACCACCGGCATTTATCGATCGGTTAAGTTCAGAGAAGAGGAAATCAAAGAATTAGAATATGCAGCTTTACTTCACGATTTTGGAAAAATTGGCATTCGCGAAGAAGTTTTAGTGAAATCAAAAAAGCTGTATTCCCATCAGCTGGAGGTGATTCAAGAGCGGCTGAAAACCTGCAAAGCCTCTGCAAAGATTCAATACCTTGAAAAATTGTTAGCTTTCGGTGAGAACAAAAAAGAAGAATCTCTGAGAGAGTATCAACACAAAGTTGATTTGCTAGATAGTTATTGGAAGATCATTTTGTCAGCAAATGAACCCGCTATTCTTCACAAAGAAAATGAGCACTTACTCGACCGGATTCGAGAGGAAAAAATACTTCTGTCGGATGGACAGGAGATATCTCTTTTGAATCAAGAAGAGTATTTAGCTTTATCAGTAACTCAAGGTTCTCTGACTGAATTAGAGCGCTTAGAAATTGAATCTCATGTGCGCCATACGTACCAGTTTTTGAAAATGATTCCTTGGACTCGAGACTTTAAAGGGCTCGCAGAAATTGCCTACTGCCATCACGAAAAGCTGGATGGGACCGGTTATCCGAGAGGTCTCATCAGTCATGAAATTCCATTACAATCCAAGATCATGACGATTGCTGATATTTATGATGCTTTGACAGCGGCGGACCGTTGGTACAAAGAAGCGGTCCCTGTGGAGAGCGCGTTACAGATTTTAGCTCACGAGGTCAAAGAAGGTAAGATTGATCCTGTTCTATTCGAAATTTTTAAAGAGAAAAAAGTGTACAGTGCAGCTGTGTTAAATGCGCTGGGTAAAAAGGTTGCATAGGCCTAAAGAGGAAAAAAACTCCTGCAATCGGCAATAACTTCCCGTCAATCTATTGACAAAATTCTGAGCATTTCTTAAGATAATAAGTGTTCGGCTTCAATTCCCATTTACTCTTGCATTTCTATCTTTGATGAATTGAATCTGTACCGGACACTCTCTTTAAATTTTCGATAAAACTTGGAGCCTCGATTGAGTAATCGCCGAATAGTGATTTGTGCAACTAACTCCTCGAGCACGGAGAACCTTTGTCAAACCCTGGAAAGTCGGGGATATCGAGTTGAGATTGCTTCGGATGTCGAGATTGCTTCCAAGGTCATTGAACGTCAACGGATCCCCCTTTGTCTGTGGGGGTTCACTCAAGAAGAGCACCTTCTGAAGTTGGACGAAATTCGAGCCCAATCACCATTCTGTGCCACTATCATTATCAGTCATGAAATCACTCCACGCGCAGTAGTCAAATATTTGCGTGCTGGGGCTAGCGATTTTTGGGACCAGGAAAAAACAGAAGATTTGTTCGAAATACTCGATCACCATTTGAGCAAAGTCGCTTCTCAGAACGACGAAATAGAACCGATGGATTTTCCGGTGGAGCATTTTGTGGGACGTCACCCCAAAATTATTGAAGTATTTCATTTGATCATGAGTATCAAAGACACAGACTCAAACGTTCTCATTACGGGCGAAAGTGGAACGGGAAAAGAGGTAGTTGCTCGAGCTATTCATGATCTCAGTCCACGAAAAAAAATGCCCTGGGTCGCCGTTAATTGTGGCGCTATACCAGCTACTCTGTTGGAAAGTGAACTGTTTGGGCACGTCAAAGGCGCATTTACTGGAGCCACACAGAACCGCGTTGGACGGTTTCAATTAGCTGGTAATGGAACCTTGTTTCTTGACGAAATTGGAGATCTTTCACTGGATTTGCAGGCGAAAATGCTTCGAGCAATTCAGCAAAAAGTATACGAACCGGTGGGAAGCGCACACAGCGTCTATTTAAATGCGAGAATTATTGCGGCTACTAATAAGAATCTCGAAGAAGCGGTCAAAGAGAAACGATTCCGGGAAGATTTGTTTTATCGGCTGAACGTGATTCCAATCAACCTTCCTCCGCTCCGTGAAAGAAAAAGTGATATTCCACTTCTTACAAAGTCATTTATTGACAAGTTTTCCATCCAGCACAAGCGAACTATCACCGGTGTTTCGGAAGACTCCATGCGAGTTTTGATGCAGTACCAATGGCCCGGAAATATTCGGGAGCTTGAAAATCTGATTGAGCGAATTATCATTTTAAAACGAGATCCGGGTACAATTGAAATTAAGGATCTTCCCATGCAGCACTTCAAGAGTGTTTCGTTGGATCGCTACATCAGTAGCGTTGCATTCCCTGAAGGTGGCCTGGATCTGAACGAAGCCATGAATGACTTCGAAAACGAACTCATCTTACAAGCTCTACAAAAAACTCAGGGAAATAAAAATCGAGCGGCGCATCTTCTCAATCTCAATAGAACTACTCTCGTTGAGAAGTTAAAAAGAAAAGGTCTGAAAATTGCCGTCTAATTGCTTTTCTTCAGCTTATTAGTTTTATCCAGCTCTTCTTTTTCTTTATCACTGCTCTCGATGAACTGCCTCATGAAGTACTTCAAAACACTACTGCGTTTAGCTCCGCCCAGAACGGACTTTACGTCCTCATACACAGTGGGGTCATTCACCAGTGAACCTAAAGTGCCATCCCCCCCATCAATCTTTTTCAAAATAGAGTCCAAGTGAGTGAGTGCCTCATTTAAGTTTTTCCCACTAGAACCATAAAAGAGTTCATTCAGGAGACTCTTTTCTTTTTTTACTTGGCCAGATAACTGAACTAAATTATCCGAAAGTTTAGCAAGATTTTTTACCAAGGAATCAATGTCCCCGCCCTCTCGCAGGTAACGAGAAAGCCCTTCCATCAGACTTCCACTTTTTGCAAAAATATCCGATGCTTCCTCCGTACGTAATGTGTCGCCATTTTTTAAGGGGCGCTGGCTGTTTGAACCAATGGTCAATTCAATGTATCGATCCCCTAAGACCCCTTGTGTTCGTAGCGTGGCAGCTGAATCCGCTCGAATGCGGTCTTTGGCTGTCGATGAAATTTGAAGGTGAGCTACCATCTCCTTGGAATCATCCGTTGCTACTGTGATTTCCTTTACGATCCCCACTCTTAATCCCGAGAGCGAAACTTCAGAACCTGGATGCAGTCCTTTGACATCTTTAAAACGAGCATAAACTGTGAAAGTGGACCGAAAGACTCCAGTGCGACTCCCCATGACGAAAATTAAATAGGTAGCAATAGATACTCCAAGCACAACAAAAATACCTACCAGCAGCTGATTCATTCGTTGTCGTTCCATTACCAACTTTCTCCTTGTATGAACCCTTGGATCACGGGATCGTCTGTCTCATTGATCTCTTTTGAAGTTCCTAAAGCACGAATATTTCCATCCTTTAAAAATGCCACTCTATCTGCAACCGAAAAAATAGCATGCATGTCATGTGTTACGAGCACAGAAGTTGCTCCTAAATCCCGTAATTGCAGGATTACTTTCAGAATCTGCTTGGTGTTATAGGGGTCAAGACCTGTCGTGGGTTCATCATAGAGAATTACCTCGGGTTCTAGAATGATACTCCTAGCGACTCCAACTCGGCGTTGCATGCCACCGCTGAGGTCCGAAGGATACAAATCAAGACTGTGTTCAAGACCTACTTTGGTTAAAGTTGAAATGACTTTTTCGTGAATTTCTTTTTCAGTCATCTGTGTATGTGCGCGAAGAGGGTAAGCTAGATTCTCTTTCACAGTTAAACTATCAAAGAGCGCTCCATACTGAAATACATAAGCGACGCGCTTTCTCACTTCAACGAGCTTGCTCTCAGACAATCCAACAATATCCTGGCCGCCGAAGTAAATATGGCCCTCATCTGGTTTTTCTAAACCAATCAGGGAGCGTAAGAGAACACTTTTTCCGGTGCCGCTGCCCCCCATCAAGGTGATGATTTCACCGCGGCGAACATCTAAATCAATTCCATTGTGGACTAGTTTATCCCCAAACTTTTTCTTGATACCCCTCAGTTGCAGGATAGTTGATTGTTCAGAGCGTTTAACCATGAGTTAATGTCTTTCTAAAATCCAAAAGAGTTTTGTCAGAATAAAATCAAAAATCACTATAAGAATTGAGGAAGTAACAACCGCGTGATTTGTAGCTTTTCCTACGCCTTGGGTTCCCCCTTTTGTGTTGAGGCCATAGTAACAACCTGTGACACTGATTAATAACCCGAATAAAAAGGTTTTACTGATTCCCAGGGTAAAATCAGTTAGCTTCAGAGAAGTGATACTTTCATAAATGAAAAAATCAGCATTGATATTGAGTTCAGTCAGCGAAATGAGAAGGCCGCCGGTGATTCCAACGAGATCGGCAAACACTGTTAGCAAGGGAGCCATCAGAACCATTGATAGAATTCTTGGTATTACAATCCGTTTAATAGGGTCTGTGCCCAAAGCTCGAATCGCGTCGATTTGTTGAGTAACATTCATCGAGCCAATCTCAGCAGCTATTCCTGAGCCGACCCGTCCTGCCAGCATTAAACACGTGAGAACCGGACCTAATTCACGCATGATAGACATCCCCACTACTTTTGGAACATAGAGCTTGCCGCCAAAGCGTTCCAATCCATAGCCGAACTGAAGAGCCATCACAAAGCCTGTGGAGAGAGCGGTAATAAAAACCAGAGAGGCTGAACGAATTCCAAGAGTGTAGCACTGCTCAACGAATAGTTGAAAATGAAAAGGTCGTTGAAAAAGTGATTTGATACTGATCAAAAGCAAAGAAAGACTTCCGCCGACAAAACCAAAGAGGTGAAGCGTTGCTCGCCACGATCTGGAAACCAAATAGGCAAAAAATGTTTTAGTCATTTCCATATTGAAGTGATTTAATAAAACCCAGAAAACTGCTCTTTTCATTGGCGGTTAAGGGTTGCGAACTCACCAATGAAAAGTCGAAAACACATCCTGACTTTTTTACAATTCCAATTCCCAAGAAAAGAGTTTTACCTTCGGCAAAAGCTTGCACATGAGTAAACAGACCAGAACCATTAGGCACTAAGATATTTTGTTCGTCTAAAACTTTAATGTTTCGAGTTCCAATCAAAACCTGGCGCGTGAGTACTCGAAGCGTGGCATCTCGATTCCGATCACAAAATGAAGTTACAGAAACCTTATTTCCAGAGGGAAGACGATAAGTGCGGTCACTCTCTCCTCGACTTCCCAACTCCTGCCATTCCGTCGGGGAATTCAAGTGGTAGGTTTCGGCCCGCTGAATTTTTTCAGAGCCGCCCCCAAGAAGTGCGCAACTTGTCAGAAAGGGAATGCCCAGTCCCAGCCAAGTTAAAAAGATGTTCAGTTTCATAAGTCGCTTTCAAGAGTCCAATGTCTTTTACTTATCGGTAGTTATTGCTGGGACTTACAGAAATCCCTGGGCTTCTTTTATGACTCGCCTCGATGTCAGCCAAAAGCTTGACGGGCTGCCAGATTATAAACTCTGCTTCCCCTGATTCTTGTGAAAAATGGGGATGAGACTTCGGCATAAGGTTTGCTCTTACCCAATTGATAGCCACATGAATCTTCGCGTCAAATCCATTCTGCTGTTATTGGCATGTCTCGTCATTTCTCCGTGTCTGGCCAAGCTTGCCGATTATTCAACACTCGCTCTCTTGGACTTCCCGCTTGAGTATTGCGACGTTCCAATTCGACTGGACGTGGCAGAAACTACATTTCGTGAAATAGAAAACCAACTGCCCGGAAAGCCGCTTTATAACCAACTCATCCGTTCTTACACCAGAAAGAAATGGGAAGAGCTCACAGAAGGTTTCCTTAAGTTTCGCACCCAATATGAATCTTCTCCCCTCATAGAGGCTGTTGAATTTCTCGAGTATCAGTCTCAACTAGAACGAAGTTCACTTGAGGGGGAGAGTCTTAAAAAACTAGAAAATCGTTTCAGAGAGCTTTTGGTTCTCTATCCCCGTTCCACTCTGATCCCAACGATTCAAGGATCTCTAGCAAATGCCTATTTGAAAAGTGGAGGCTATTCAAAAGCCCTAGGTCTCTATCAGGTTGCCTTACAAGAATATCCATTTCATGCATCCACCTGTGTACATCAATTGGGGGTGGCGGAGACCAATTATCTATTAGGTAGTTATGAAACGGCTCAAACAGCTTTTAAAATGATTCTGCAAAAGTGCCAAGCGAATAGGTTACAAGTGGCTGCACGAGTGAGGTTAATTGATATTGCCCGAGCCCAAGGTGAAATTGCGGCCGTACTTACAAAAAAATACGAAACGGTGAACAGTGAAAACCCGACAGTGATTTCAAGGTACCATCCGGAAGTTCTATTCAATTTAGGTGAGTATCAGTATAGAAATAAAAACTATCAAAGCGCCTCATTTTACTTCAATGATTTTCAACGCAGTCTTAATGGGGCTCATGATTGTCAGCCCAGACTCCAAAAGCGGCTAGCCGACCTGTCGGTCCACCGGAATGAAAACCCAAAGCAAATTGTGGGAAACTATCTTTCCGTTTATGAAAGGTTTCCAAAAGATGACCTTGCAAAATTTTGCAGAATTCATGGGTTGCTCATCGAGTATCCAGAAACTGCTCCCGCCGAGTCAGAGCGGAGAAAAGATATTGCGTTGGCTATGCTCTCCGAGATGAAAAATAAGCAAATCAGAACACTCGGGGAGATTGAACTGTCCTTGGCAATGCTGGAAAAAGGGGAAGTGAGCGCCATAGATTCACTGTCTGAACAAAAGAATAAAATTGCGGACAGTGACTCCAAAAACCAGTGGCTAGCATTTGTTAGAAAGATCCTGTTGAGTCAACCTCAAGTATCCACTAGCTTACAGGTGTTGGAAAAAACCTATGTCAATTGGTTTCAAGGGAGCAGCGAAGAGGAAGCCGCAAAAAGCAAGTTTAAAGAAGTGATCAATGCAGAATTTGCTGAGGCGCTCGAAATGAATCGCCCTAAGAAGGCCCTCTCAAAAATAGACTACTTAAAGCAGTCACCCTTGTTTGATTCTCGGATGTTGGATTCCATAGAGCGCAAGCGACTCATTAGCCTGTTTCTAGAGAAGTGGATCTTGAGTGAATCTGCACATCAAAAAAAGTATTCAGATGCAGTGACTTCGTATCAATCCGAATTGAAAGAGGCACTACAAGAGGACTACGTGCCTCTGCTCATTCGAGTTCAATTGGATGCTGGTGACGATAAGGAGCTGCAAAAGTTGGTAGCCCAGCTCCTTCCTAATCGTCGCATTGCTTCGAAATCAAAAAAGACCGAGACCAGCATGCCTTCGGCTTATGCCTTCGTTATGGGCTCAGCACTGAGGCATCTGCGGAATTATCCAGAAAGTCAAAAGTACCTCATGCAGGTGAGTTCTGCAGACCTCCAGCCTCAAAAAAATCGAGAGTTACTTCATGTTTTCTCAGGCCTCGGAAAGCCTGAGAAGGGATTGGAGATGGGGTTTCAGTGGCTGGGAAAAGGTAAGGAAAACCAGCCACAGGAATTTTTGAACATCATGAGGGAAACCTTGATCACAGGAAAGGTCTGGAGGCGAACTCCAAGTTTGATTGCTGAAGCAAAAAAATTAAAACTCAATGAGACTGAGATGGTCCCCTATTTGTCATTGAATGCTCGTTCCCTCATGGAGCAAGGTTCCTTCTCCAAAGCAGAGGCTGCTTATGAGCGGGTGTTGGCAGTATCTCCCGAAGGCGCCGAATCGACTGAGAATAATTTCAATCTTGCTCGAGTGTTGCTTCGATTGAGAAATATCGATGGCGCAAAAAAACGATTGCAAGTTGTTGTTGATAGAAATGATGAGTTTTGGAGTCCTCTTGCAAAAAACGAATTAAAAATGTTGGAGAGTCCATGAACACCATAAGCTTCCATCAAAGGAGTATGTTGATTGCTGACTCAGTCATGAGCAATCTTCTACAAGTGGCCAAAAAGGCAGCACAATCGAAGGCCACAGTGCTCGTTTGTGGGGAGAGTGGAACGGGTAAGGAGCTTTTTGCTCGCTACATTCATGAAATGAGTCCCCGGCACGAACAAAGCTTTGTTACCATCAACTGCGCCGCTATCCCCGAGGGCCTGATGGAAGCAGAACTTTTCGGTTTTGAAAAAGGCGCCTTCACTGGAGCCTGGATGCAACGGATTGGGAAATTTGAGAAAGCAAAAGAGGGCACTTTATTGCTGGATGAGGTCACTGAAATGCCAATTGCTCTTCAGGCCAAACTATTGAGAGTGATTCAAGAGGGCGAAATCGATCGCTTGGGAGGAAAAGACCCTATTGCTATTAATACGCGACTGATTGCTACTTCTAACCGAGATCCTTTGCAGTTGGTAAAAGAGGGGTGTTTTCGTGAGGATCTCTTTTATCGTCTTAATGTTCTTCGCATCGATTGTCCACCCCTACGGGAACGCCCAGAAGCAATCAAGAATTTTGCCCAGTATTTTCTAAATCAAAATTGTGAAAAGTATCAAAAAGGGAAAAACGGGCTATCGCGTTCTGTTTTGGAACTCCTTGAAAACTATCATTGGCCGGGGAATATCAGAGAATTGAGCAATGTGATCGAACGTGCCGTTTTGCTTTCAGACCAGGTTGAAATTCAACCAGAAGCAGTTATTCCATTACTCAATCCAGAAGTTTCCAGTGGGAATCGAATTGAAGAAACGGGTTCTCTTGCATCCATTGAGCAAAAACACATCGAAGAAACACTCAAAGTGACTAATGGGAATAAAACGGAAGCAGCAAAGCGACTGGGAATCAGTGTAAGAACGCTTCGGAATAAAGTGCGCCAATATCACGCAGTGAGCTGAACCTTTTTTCCGTGAGCTAGGAAAAAAATTACCGATTGAACTCAAATGAGCGGGAGTTTTGCGCCTGAAGGTGTTGGCGCACGAATTGCTTCACTAATGTCGGCATCCTAAATAAAAACTTGAGCAAAAAAAATGACACTCTTCGACAAGACGATTGACACGCTCTCAAAGTCACTGGATCTCCAATTGCTCAGGCAATCGGTGATCAGTGACAACATTGCGAATGCAGAAACACCTCATTTTAAGGCGCGTCGTGTTGAGTTTGAATCGGAACTGCAGAAGGCGGTCGAAGCCAATGAAACCGGAGCTATGGGTCCCGAGATCACCCAGGTTCAACCCAATATCTATCAAGACCCTGTTTCAGAAATGGGTCAAGATCTCAATACCGTAGACATGGATCGCGAAATGGCTGCAATGACAAAGAACGACATTCAATACTCTGCTGGAACTCAAATGATCAATAAGAAATTTTCTATTCTCAAGTATGCAATTGGTGAGGGGCGTAACTAATGGCTGATTTTTTTCAATCCATTGATGTCAGTGCTTCTGCACTCAGCGCAGAACGCATGAGAATGAACACCACTTCCAGTAATTTGGCTAACGCTCAAACAACTCGAACACCGGAAGGTGGGCCATATCGTAGAAAAGATGTAGTCTTTGAGGCTCAGACCACTCGAGATTTCGCTTCGGAACTTGCAGGACAAATGCAGGAGGTACCGCTCCATCAGGTGAAAGTGACTGATGTTGTTTCAGATCCAAATCCTCCAAAGTTGGTCTACCAACCAGGACATCCTGATGCCAATCCAGAGGGATTTGTTGCCTATCCGAATGTGAATACGATGGAAGAAATGGTGAACTTAATCACAGCTAGTAGAACTTATGAGGCTAATGTGACATCCATAAATGTGGCTAAAGGGATGATGAACAAAGCTTTAGAAATCGGGAGGAAATAACAAATGAATATCTCAAGCATTAATCCTCAACTGATTCCACAGGAAGTAGGTTTGAATCAACAAATAGCGCCAGAATCGGCGGCTTCACCTACATCGGAAACATTCTCCCAGTTTCTCAATAGATCCATCAATGAAGTGAACGATATGTTAGGTGCTGCGGATAAAAGCGCTCGGGATTTGGCGACAGGAAAAACAGAAAACCTGCACGATGCCATGATCACTATGGAAAAAGCAGAAACGGCCTTCAAACTCCTTGTACAAGTCAGGAACAAAGTAATTGATGCATACCAAGAAGTGATGCGCATGCAAGTGTGATGTTAGCTGAGAGAATAAAACATGAATGAAACACTAAAAAAATGGTGGGAGTCGGCGAGAGATTATTTTGATGCTCTCCCCAAACAGCGAAAAATTTTAGCTGGATTGTCCACGGTTTTTGTCGTGGTTGGGCTTGCTACGGTCATCTCATTGGTAAAAAGAGACCCCCTACAAGTGCTTTATTCGGATCTTCGGCCTGAAGAAACCAAAAACGTTGCTAAAAAACTCAGTGAGCAAAACATTTCCTATCAGGTGAGCGAAGATAACACGACTGTAATGATTCCCGAGAGTCAAGTGTACAAAGCACGAATGGAGCTCGCGAAGGAAGGCCTTCCTGGACAGGACCTGGTTGGCTTCGAAAAGTTTGATAACTCGACTATCGGAATGTCTAGTTACGTACAACGGATTCAATATATACGTGCAGTGCAAGGTGAACTCACTCGGTCAATTCAACGACTCAGTTCTGTAAAAACAGCCCGTGTTCATATCAGTGTGCCGCCCAAAAAGACGTTTTTAGAAGAAGAGGATCCTCCAAAAGCTTCTGTCGTGCTTGAACTGCGATCTGGAATGACCCCTTCCAAGCAGGAAGTGGTGGGGATCGCCCATTTAGTGGCAAGCGCAGTGGAAGGCTTGAAAGTGAATCAAATCACTATCGTCGATACAAAAGGAAGCTTTCTACATCGCCCCGAGGACAATACCACTGCAACTATTCCCTCCGCACTTTTAGAAATGCAACGCTCTATCGAAGTCGAGTACGAAAGAAGAATCGAAGAGATGCTTACTCCGGTGGTTGGGTTCGGCAAGGTTCGAGCAAAAGTCACCGCGGAAATTGATCCCTCTCGCGTGAATACGACTGAAGAAACTTTTGATCCTGATAAGGCAGTGGCCAGGACTTTAAATAAGATGGATGAAAGCAATACTGGGTCCCGCCCTAACCCCATGGGAATTCCCGGTAGTCGCTCAAATCTTCCTGGTGCGGAGGCTAATAATCCACCTGTTCCAACTGCACAAAGCAGCAGCGAACGGAATTCAAGCAACGCGAGTTATGCCATTCCAAGAAAAGTACAGGTCGTTGACAAACCGAGCGGCTCTATAAAAAGGCTTACGGTAGCTGTCGTAGTGGATGGTTATTACAACAAAGCTCCAAATGCACCAGCCGAAACCTTCTCCCCCAGAACCGAGGACGAACTTCGACGCATACAAGACCTTGTTGCTAATGCGGTGGGTTTCGATTCCGTAAGAAGAGACAGCATCACTGTGAGTTCAATGCCTTTTAATAGCAATGAACTGAAAAATGTTGAACCTGAGATTCCGCCAACTTTCAGCTTTAAAAATCTCAGTTCAAACCTCATCAGAAATGGTTTGATAGCCCTGGTGGTACTGAGTTTCCTTTTCCTCGTCTTGCGGCCATTCCTCAAGTGGATTGGTCTAGCTCCTCAGAAAAAAACCCTCGAGGAGGGACAGCTGGTGCCTCAAACTGTTGCTCAATTAGAAGCTGCTGTACAGGCTTCTTCGGGGGGAAGCGGGCGTACGCTTTCCGTTGAAGAGCTGCTACAGCAAAGTGAGGCCAATAGTAGCGGAAGCGCAATGGGCTCTGGTACCAACACCGATCTTGAGGCCCAAATGGAAAGAAATGACGATAGAGACAATATTATTCGGGATGTCTTTGCAGATAACGAAGCTAAAAAAGAGGAAAAACGTCTCCGAAGCCTGATCATCGAGCAAATATCCAAATCACCCAAAAAGGGTTTCCGAATTGTACAAGAGTGGATCGATGAAGAAGATGCTCCAATGTCTCAGGAGGAAGCAGCTGCATGACACCTGTAAAAACCGTACCTCTCACGGGGATTGAAAAACTAGCTATCTTGATGAATGTGCTCGGGAAGGAGCAGTCCGGCGAGATCTTGAAGCAAATGAAGGATATGGAGGTTCGTCGTCTGCTCAAGGTAATGGGCTCAATGAAAAAGGCACCCCTCCCTCTAGTGAATGAGGTGCTGCGAGAGTACCTCTACAAGCTCAGCGAATCCGAGGAGCTCATTTTTGATGAGGATCTGACTCACCCGGAATTGCTTTCTGAAATGTTAGGACCAGAGCGTGCTAAGCAAATATACGGGAACAGTACAGCTATAAACTTTACAGAACGCAAACATCTCACTGCGTTAGATAGTATTGACATCAAAACCCTGTGTGAGTTTCTGGTCGATGAGCATCCACAGACGATAGCGCTCATCCTTGCTCATATGGACAGTGAGAAACAAATTCAAATTATTAAGAGTTTGCCCGATAACTTACGTCCAGAAATTATTTCCCGGATGGCCACGCTTGACTACATTTCGCCTGAAAAAATTGATGAACTGAACGACGTACTGAAGAGAGAGTTGGGAACAAAAGTAGCAGGAAGCCGAGGACAGTTTGGTGGTGTTCCTGTTATTGCAGAGCTCATCAATAATTTAGATAAGCGCACAATGACCTCTCTGATGACGCGTTTAGAGGATAAGGATCCCATTTTAGCGGTAGAAATTCGACAGCATATTTTTAGTTTTACTGACATTGTAAAAATTGACAACCGAGGCCTCCAGTTAATCCTTCGCGAAGTTCCCAATCAGACGCTTCTGTTGGCTCTCAAAAATGCTCCTGAAGAACTTCGTGAGAAGCTCTACGAGGCGATGTCCGAGCGAGCCTCTGCGATGTTGAGAGATGATCTTGCCGCTTTGGGGCCCCAACGGGTCTCCGATGTTGAAAAAGCTCAACGGGATATCGTGGGTGTCGTTAAGAAACTAGAAAAAGAAGGGAAAATAATCATTGGCGTTGGTGAAGAATCAGATATGGTCCCCTGACGAAGTAGCGCAGTGGGGCGGGTTTACTGAGTTTATGAAGAGTGCTGACGGCGCTCATTCATCCGACCTGTCCTCCTCCGTATTTGCAGATCCGGATTCCACTTTTCAAGTGAGTCCGACTTATGCAAACGCCGTTCTTGAAGATCCCGAGGTGAAAAAACGGGTGGAAGAAGCTATTGAGTCCGGTCTGAAAAAGAGATTGGCGGCGATATTAAGCCAATCATCTAGTGAATACCATGGACTTTCAGATAGCAGCATCGAAGAACTTGAGGAAAAGATTCATCAGCTCGAAACTGTTTTAACGAAGGGCCTTCAGGAAAAAATCGATTCCCTTGAAAAGCAAAGGAAGGAAAAAGAGGCTCTTTGGAGTGCCATTCTTGGGGAGTGGAAGGCTGAACGGGATCAACTTCTTCATGCTCATGAGCAAGCGTGGTGCTCGGCGATGGTTTATTTGCTCGAACGATTTCAGGCTGAGAACACACAAGAAATCAAGAGCAAAATACAATCATGGATGAAATCTTCGCTGCAAGAATTCGAAGATAAGGATCAGGTAACTGTTTACTTGAACCCAGAAGATTTCTCGAAGATTGATTCTAGCAATCCCGAGATGCCTGAATCGAAAGACTGGAAGTTTGCTAAAGACGCTGAACTGAGTAAAGGCTCTGTACGAGTCCAAGCAGGTAATGCAGGAGCGATCTTTTCCCCAGAAAAAAATATAGATTTGTTAAAGACTATTCTTCAAAAAAGCTTATGAACTTCGAGAGCATGTGCCAACAAGTCATGGAACAGCCATTCACCCAGTTTTATGGGCGAGTGACCAAAGTGCGTCGGGATTCAGTACGAGTATTCATTCCTCATGCGCAAGTTGGATCTATGTGTGTTGCGCATACAAAAAATAAAAAAGTTCCTCTGGAAATAGTAAGTCTGGATCCTCAGGGACATGTTGCTATGCCTTTGGATGATCTGATGAATGTTCAATTAGGGGATATGGTCACTCTCGAGGAAGATCAACCTGTGATTCCAGTTGGCGAAGCGCTGTTGGGTAGGGTGGTCGATTCGACATGCCAACCCATCGATCTGTTAGGTCCATTAGCCCTTCCGGATCGAATAGAGCTCTACGGGAAGTATCTCAATCCCATGAAAAGAGCAGTGATTCGTGAGCCTTTAGATTTGGGTGTTCGAAGCATCAATGCCCTTCTCAGTTGCGGGCGGGGACAACGAGCTGGGATTTTTGCTGGCTCCGGTGTAGGAAAGAGCGTTCTTTTGGGAATGATGGCGCGGCATACAGCAGCTGATGTGGTTGTGGTAGGACTGATTGGGGAGCGGGGGAAGGAAGTCCGAGAGTTTATTGAAAATGAAATTGGAGAAGAGGGATTAAAGAAGACTGTTATTGTTGTTGAGACCGCGGATAAAGCTGCCGTCCGTCGAACTCGCGGGGCCTATGTATGCACTGCAATAGCTGAATATTTTAGACTTCAGGGAAAACAGGTCTTATTGCTGATGGACTCACTCACTCGTTTTGCAATGGCTCAACGGGAGATTGGCATGGCAGCGGGTGAACCCCCAACGAGCAAAGGCTATACTCCCAGTGTGTTCTCGGGAATATCCAAGCTCGTTGAGCGAGCAGGAAATTTTGAAAATGAAGGAAGCATCACTGGGTTGTATACGGTCTTAGTGGAGGGGGATGATCTGGAAGATCCCATTTCTGACAGCGCTCGTTCGTTATTGGATGGGCATATTGTTCTTTCGCGAAAACTTGCAAACAAGGGCCAATATCCAGCCATCGATATTTTACAAAGTGTGAGTCGGGTGATGGACCAAGTTACAGAAAAGCAGCATTCAGATTGCTCTCGTCGGATCAAGCAAATCTTATCCAAATATTCGGACAATGAGGATGCCATTAATTTGGGTCTCTATACTCGAGGTAGCGATCGAGCTATTGATGAAGCGATTGAGCGAGAGCCTCAGATCAGAAGTTTTCTAATTCAATCAAGAGATTCAAAATCTGATTTTTTTGAATCGCGGACTGGTCTCCAGGAGCTCTTGAAATGAAATTTCAATTCCGGTTGGAAAAAGCAGCGCACTTTTATGAGCAGAAAGAAGCCCTTAAAAAGCTTGAGCTCGCTGAGTTGGTACGCCGGGTAACCGACCTCAAGGAGAAAATAGAGGCATTTACGAACGAGAACCAGCTGAATTTGATGCGAACCAACCGACACCAAGTCATCTCACCAGCATGGTTACAATTTTCATCTGAACGATCTGGCTACAACCTGCAAAGCATCAAGGAACTGAATGAGCAAATAGAGGACCTACAACTCTATCTAGAGAAAAAAAAGCAGGAGCTAGCTGAAGTGATGAGAATTAAAAAAGCATTAGAAAAAGTTAGAGAGAAGAAATGGAACGAGTTTAAATTGATAAAGAATCGAAAAGAGCAATCTGAGCTCGACGAGGTGAGTCAGCTCCTTGGAGGAAAACCAGAATGAGGCTCAGCTGGCATCTTTCCGGAGTTTTATTGGGTCTGAGCCTGGGAGTGCTTTTCTGGACGGCTCAGGAGCTTGAATGGGCTCCAAGTTCAGCCGCAACTGCAGCGGACCAAGTTGAGGGGAATTCAGATAGACAGAAATTTATCCTGCAGGAGCGGGAGCGGGCCGTAAGCGAACAAGTGGCCCGGCATGAGAAAATTCTCAAGGAACGTCAGGACAAAGAAGCAATCCAAAAGAAACAGGCGGAAGAGCAAGCACAGGTTTTAGTTCAAAAGTACAAAAAACAAATTGAAGAAAAGGATAGCGAGATCAAAAAACTAAAAGCAGATTTGGATGAGCTCAAATCCAAAAACATGGAGTCCATTATTGGGATTTATGAAAAAATGGATCCGAAACAAGCAGCGAAGATCCTTGGCGAATTGGAAGTCAAGCAAGCAGCCCGAATCACACTACAAATGAAGCCTCAGAGAGCTGCTGAAGTTTTGGGTAAAATGAGTCCTGAAAAAGCTCGATCGATCACGGAATTTAATATTCAAGGACGTGTGGTGGCCTCAAAGCCTACCGAAGAAAAGATTTCTCAGAAGGTCAATGATGTACCAGAGAATGATCCAATAGCTCCCATTGGATCGAAACAATAAAAGAAAGGAGGTATAAGCCATGATCAATCCTATTCAATCAGGACTTAATCCGTCGTCTACTCAGTCGATGTTGTATGGAAATTCGCTTGGAATTTCTGAGACAGGAGAGTTTGATTTTTTAAACTATCTTCTGGGCCTTCAGATCGATTCCTCAGAAGCGGATTTAGGTTTGGGTGGACTTCAGCTGAATGGTTCAGAACCTTCAGCAGAAGTGTCTGAGCCTGATAGTGCTATTCTCAAGTTGTTTGACAAAAAGCAAAATGAGCAAAATATGCCGTTGTTTTTTGGAAACGGTCTTGGAGCTTTGGATAATGCTTCGTTGCCAAAAGATAATATCAATCTTTTAGGGTTTACGAAGTCAGCCCCCAAAGAAATGGGCACTCAGTTCTCAGATATAAAAAATGAGTCTCGAACGGTGAAAAAGGAAGAAACTTCCCTTTTCGAAGATCCTCTCATGAAGGCTTCTTTTGAAGCAGCTCTCATGAAGCAGGACTCAACCATTTCTCAGGAAATGAATGTAAAAGGGAATACGAGTCGCTTGGCGAATGGTCTGCAAAGAGAAAAGTTAGTTCAAGCCTTTAAGAGTCTGGACAAAGCTCCAGCACTCGTAGCAGAGACGTCAGGATTCGTATCGAAAGTAGATTCCCAACCACACTTCGAAACTATTGAACCTAGTGAGGTTCATGAAAAGTCCCGAAAGAAATCAGTGGATGCTTTGGAAGCTGGTATAGATGGAATCCAAGCCCCCAGTTTCGAGAAGGCCGAAAGTATAGCCACTCGAGAACAAGGGCCTCAGAAAATCCTTCAAGTTCCAGTGCCTGAAGTATTCCAAAAAGTAGAATCCGTGGCTCAGAAGGGTGGTGGGAAAATGACTTTAGTACTTTCCCCACCTGAACTGGGGCAAGTAGAAATCCACGTGAGCACCAAAGGTAAAAACGTTGAGGTGACTGTGAAGTCAGACAACGATTTTGCTAAGGCGGCCATTGAGGGCCAGATAGCGGATCTCCAGCAATCTCTGCAAAATCAAGATCTGAACTTGAGTAAAATCGAAGTTCATGTGAGCCGAGAAATGGATCCTTCCTTTTTGGAAAATCAGTTTGCTGGTTTCAATCGGCAAGGAAACCTCTTTCAGCAGTCCGACAGTTATCGCCAAGAACGGGAGTTTGGGAAAACTTTCGCTCAAGGAGACGCTCAGGTGAAGGGCTCTAGAGTAACCTCTATGAATCCAATCCATCGAGCGATTCCAGGAGATAGCCGAGTCGATATCCGTATCTAGAGGAAAAAATGAACGAACTGAATGCTGCTTTGCCAAGTAAGCTCACTGAGATGCCTCAGGAGAGAGTCAAGCCTAAGAACACTTTAGGTAAAGACGATTTTCTGAAGCTACTCATGGCCCAACTCAACAATCAAGATCCGCTAAAACCAATGGAGCATCAAGAGTTTTCCGCTCAATTGGCACAATTCGGCTCTTTGGAACAGTTGCAGAATATCCACAAAGGGATCGAAAGTCTCCAAGGAGGGATGGGTAACGAATCCAAATTGTCCGCAATCGGAATGATTGGGAAGCAGGTCTCTGCTACTGGGAATGAAGTCAATCTCATGGAAGGGCAATCGGTTAACCTTTCTTATAATAAAAAAGAAGGGGTCACACCGATCAAAGCGCAAATCTATTCCGAAGCCGGAAAGCTCGTTCGTGAAATGGAACTCGGAGCGAAGATTGTGGAAGAGGGTCTCGTCTGGGATGGAAAAGATGCAGAAGGTAAAGGTCTGCCGTCAGGAAAATACACGTTTAGAGTTCAGGGTGTGAACTCCAATGGAAGTTCGGAGGAGTTGGGAGCCACGCTCTCTGGACGTGTAACAGCGGTAGAAATGAATGGAAACAATCCAGTGCTAGTCGTTCAAACAGCAGCTGGAACCTCCAAACTGGATCTGGCAAAAGTAACTTCAGTGGCTCAGGAGTCAACATCAGTTCCTCAGACTCCGACAAAAACAGCACCTGAAAGTACTCAGCCAAACCAGAGCTCAGCCAAAGTAGAGCCTCAGCGAATTCCTGTGAAAATGGATTCGCCAAAAGGAGCTGCTCAGGATGAGGCGGAGACTTCAGCTGAGACGGATACTCTGGAACTGGAACAGCAATGGCGGGGCTTTCCCCCCTTTGCCTCCTATGAAAGTCTAAGACGATGAGCATACAAGATCTCTACAGAGCTGGGAGTGCTTCGATACAACCTGCGGGTCCGGGGTCGTTAAGCGATCGTCCTGCCATTGGCAAGGCATCGTCAACACCTCATCCCGAGGAGTTTCAGAAAGTACTTCGGCAAGAAGAAAGTAAGATCAGCATGTCGCAACACGCGGAAACACGTATTCGTTCACGTGATATTCCGTGGAGTCCGGCATTAGAAAAACGTGTGATGAGTGGCATTGAAGCCCTAGATGCAAAGGGCAGTCGTGAGGCGCTGATCCTCGCTGATGATGTCGCTTTTATCGCCAATATCCGTTCTAAGACCATTGTAACGGCGATGGATAGAGCGCAATTAAAAGAACGAGTCTTTACCAATATCGATAGTGCCGTTTTAGTCTAACCGGGGCTGCCACCTCGGTTTTTTAACCAAACCCAAAGCTGGCCCATGTTTTTGGTGATTCCCACCTGAAACGGAAGCTTTGGATTACCTAGGAGGAAACATGGGTGTTGTATCATCAATGAGTACTGCTATTTCTGGGCTTGAGTCGAATGGCCAAGCACTGGGAGTGATTACCGATAACATCGTAAATGCGAATACTACGGGGTTTAAAGCCTCTCGTTCCGAATTCCAAAACATTCTCGCCGAAACCAGTGGCGGTGGAATTCAGGTCGGCCGTGGTGCTACATTAGCGGGTGTTACCAATATTCTTAACCAAGGTTCAATCACACATACCGATCGGCCTACTGATCTTGCTATCAGTGGAAACGGCTTTTTCATCCTCAAGGGAGATGCTCTCGGACAGACTTATACCCGAGATGGCAGCTTCCGGTTTGATAAGGACGGTTGGTTGGTAAACTTAAACGGGTATCGGGTACAAGCTTATGAAGCCACTCCCTCTGGAGCGATTTCAGGTAAGCTATCAGATATTCGTATTCCTTATAATACGATTGCTGCAAAATCCACAGAGCGCGTGCAGATGCATGTGAATTTAGATGCGCGAGCTCCGATTGGTGCACCGATCGATCTGACAAAGCCTGAAGAAACCTCAAATTTCAACACTGGAGTTCAAATTTTCGACTCCGTGGGAAATGCTCGTCCAATCACCATGTACTACAACAAAACCGGGGAAAATGTGTGGGAGTTTTATGCCATGACTGATGGTGCGAATCTCACAGATGGTGTCCCTGGTGAACAAAGTGTGGTTGCTCAGGGGTCATTGTCCTTTGATCAGAACGGTCGATTGGAAGGAGTTCAACAAAATATCGTGAACTCTAACTTTGTTGGGGCAATTCCAGATCAAAATCTACAATTTGATTTTGGAGATCCTATCGATCAATTAGGTTCTGGTGAAAAAGGAACCACTCAGTATGGTTCAAAAAGCGCAATGTTCCGAAATGTCCAAGACGGTTGGGCTTCGGGAACTCTCACTGACACCAGTATCGATGCTGATGGCATGGTTAGCGGGGTGTACACCAACGGTCAAAATCGCATTTTAGGCCAATTGGGTGTTGCTCGCTTTGAAGCTACCGAGCGTTTGGCTAAAATGGGGGATAACCAATTCAGAGAAAGTGTGCTCTCGGGGCAACCTCTGGTGGGTAAGCCCAATACGAACGGCCGCGGGATCATTATGACCAAGAGCTTAGAGCAATCAAATGTTGATTTAGCTCATGAGTTCGTTCAAATGATCAAAGCTCAACGGGGATTCCAAGCGTCAGCTAAAGGGGTCACAACAGCCAACGAAATGTTGGATGAAGTGGTCAATCTGAAGAGTCGCTAATCCTAGCTAACCTGTTGTAAAATACTGGCGGGCGGTCTTCTCTTATGAGTGGGCCGCCTGCTCATTTTTTTAAAGGAGATAAATATGAAGTTATTAGGTTTGGTACTGTCACTTTTAACAACAGCCACCCTGGCCGCTCCCCGAGAGATTGTTATCAGTACTGAGAAAATTGGAGAATCAGTTCATTGGGTACCTCAACGGGTGGAGGTTTTTCCAGGTGAGGAAATTAAGTTTGTGATCAAACATGAGCTTCAGGGGGGATTTGATTTTCATGGTTTTTTTGTTCCGCAGCTTAAGATTCAGAAACAAGTGAACAGAAATAAAGCAGAAGAACTGACGGTGAAAATACCTAAGAAAATGAAGCTCGGAGAATATCCGATGGGATGTCATTTCCATCCAAAACACGTGCCTGCTACTTTGGTGGTAAAGACTCCAGCACCTGATTCAAAAGCTAACTGAGCACACAAATATCTTGTAGGTTACGGTACTTCTCTCCAAAGTCGAGGCCGTAACCTACTACGAATTTATCTTCAATTTCAGTTCCTAAATAATCAAGCTTCACTTCCACTTCTCTTCGACTGGGCTTGGAGAGAAGCGAGCAAAGGCGTACCGATTTAGGGGCGAATGCTTTTAAGTGTTCATTCAGAAAAGCAAGAGTTCTACCTGAGTCAACAATTTCATCCAGCACTAAAATATGACGGTTCTCGGGAGAGGATTCCATGTCCTTTAAAAATCGGACAGCTCCACTGCTCTTGGTTCCGGCGCCGTAACTGGCTAACCGGACGAAGTCGAGCTCCATCGGGACCGTGAGTTCTCGAATGAGATCACTCCCAAACAACATAGCTCCTTTCAAAGTCACTACGACCAGAAGGCTTTCCTCAGGTTTCAGTATGGCTTGATAGTCTTTAGAAATCTGAAGCCCCAGTTTTTTATTCATTTCAGCTATTTTTTCTTTTGAAATAAACGGAGTGAGTTGAGCCATGATTTATTTCCTTTCTGTGAAAGATATTGCATGAAGGGGCTGCCGCCTCTCATAAGTATTGAAAAGTAACCGCGCGTGAACAAAGCGGTAGGCCCGAGATGAACTGATGCCTTGAGTTGCGAGTGCGGGTGCTGATTGAACATCCAGCTCAATAGAGTCATTCCTAATTCTGAAACATCATTGGTTGTAAGCTCGTGGAGCTGTCGCGGAAGGTTATCTCCTAGGCAAAACGTAATGTCTGGAGAGTTGGCAGCGCGGGGAAGCAGTTGAATCCCTGTTGAAGATTTAACGAGAGCATACGAATCAGCTCCCACTTGGATGGCAAGCTCAGCGCCATTTTTGAGTGCAGAGGCTACTTCCTGACAGATGGGGCGCTCAAAAAACTGACGCAGGTAAGAAAAGTCGCTATCCAAAGTCATAGGGGGTTCGTATACACGAGAACCAGTGAGTTTGTCATCTATTGGGCACTATCCCCGCTTTGTTCTTGAAGGAGTTCGGAATAGTTTTCTGCGGCTTTGGGAGTATTCGATTGTCCCCCCAGTTCTTCCATCATTTGCTCAGGTACTTTATTGATCTCTAAGATATTTTTTTGACCCGCTTGAATTTTCTTCGCTTGGATTTCTTTTTCATCAAACTGAAAGTCCGGCAACGTCTTTTGGACTGCCTTCATACTTTCAATCGATTCGTCCAAAGCTTTATTATAGCTATCTAACTGTTCCGCATTGGTCATTTTAACGGTGCTGACATTGCCTTCGTCATCCGTTTCAGAAAGCACTTCATTTTTAAATTCTTCTTCATCATATTTCCAATTGCTTTTTAAGCCATCGGGTCCGACACCGACTTTATCCATCACTTCCAATTGGTTTCGGAGATCTCTCGAATATTTATCTTCATAATTCGGCCCTTTTTCTTTCAATTGAGGACCTGAGTTGCCGCTATTGCCTTGATTGCCATCGGGCTCTTCAAATTTGGGGTTGACCATTCTCCAAGAGACTTGGGACATTTGCTGGCATTTTTTTAGTTCTTTCTGGACACGTTCTGCTTCGCTTTTTTTCTCATCGGGATCAGTGAGTTTTTCAAGCTCAGCATTTGCATTTTGTGCCCAGTTTTCACAAGAAGCAGCACCCTCTGAAAGCCTTGATCCCCTCGGTGTGAAGATTCGACGTTGAGATAAATTAGCAAGGGTGGAATCCCACATTGCTTTTGACGCCCGAGCAACCGCTTCTCGGTAAAAAGTGAGATTCCCCATCAGTTTTGGATCATTTTCCGCTCCTGGTTCTTTGGCGCTTCTTTCCACTGTTTGAAAGGCTTCCGCTCCGACCTGTTCGATTACTTCTTTTACTTCAGGTCTTAAAGTGACTCGAGAAACACTTTCTGGTTGATCCGGGTTTTTGGGATTGGGCTCTAATTCTCGAGTGTCTTCTTTGAATACAGAAAAGTACCGAACTCCTTTTTCTTTCGCTCGCTGTTTTTGAACTTGTGGGTCCTCATCTTGCTTCGAATATTCTGTGTGTTTTTCATAAACGGTGCGTTCTAACTGAGAAGAACCGCCACCTGCTGCAATCCCTCCGTGAGAGGATACGAATGGAGCAAGCGTGCGATTTTGTGCTTTGGGATCGTTGGGATTTTGTTTTTTGGCCTCTTCGTCATCGGAATCGTAAGCAGCGTCGTGATAAGTCAGCAAGCTTTCGAAGGAGTTCCCATCGTCTTTGTTGAATCTGGATTTTTGATTGTTTTGAATTACTTTGCCGTTAGGGTCTTTGGCTTTTCCAGAAACGTTTTGATCTTGAGTGAACTTAATGAAGCGTTCGATATAGTTTTTTCTGGCCTTTTCGGCTTCTGTTTCAGCGTCGTATTGAACCACGCCACCTTCACCCCAAAGTGGAGCAGTGGAGAACGCTAAAGCTAAAAGGCTGAGAAGCCTCAAGCTGCGGTTGGTTTTTAAGGACCGCTGAAACATGGAATCATACCCCTCTGACTTTTAGTAATAGCAATCTCGGTGCCTTAAAAAATCGGAAATTATTCAATGATTTCAAGCAACAATAAGTGTCACCTTGCTCAGGTTTTGGCGTGTTCTTTCCGTGTACAGGCAGGTGTCCAAAGTATCGACAGTTAAATCCCAGATTCGGCTTGAACAATTTTCCCTAAAACATCGATATCCAGCGGAATGGATACGGCCTTCCCATTAATGAACGTTGCTGGCGTTCCTTGAATGCCTGTCCGAAGACCCAACTCGGTATCTGCTCTCACTTTTTGAAGCGATTCGTCTGAACGTAAACAAGCTTCTATTTCAGATTCAGAAAAAAGTGTCTGTAAAGCTAAGCGAATGTTTTCCCAGCCCTCCTGAAAAACAGTTTCGGGGATTTTAAAAAAAACCGTGTCATGAAAATCCCAAAATTTACCTTTCTTTTGTGCGCAGACGGCAAGTCGAGCTAAAGAACACGCATAGGGATGCATGGCTTGAGCAACTGCTGGATTGCAAGCGGAATCTAAAGGAAAGTGTTTAAAGGTGACCCGAACCGTGTCTTTGAAAGAAGGTAATAAAGTGTGCAGTGTAAACGCAGATTTTCTACAAAAAGGGCATTGAAAATCGCTAAAAACGACGATCTGTATTTTTGCTCCGTCAGCACCCCAGACCCCATCGGATGAGTCTGCTGGAAAATCGATAGAGGGAAGAGCTTTCCATTTCTGGAGGAGTTCAGAGAGGGCTTTTTGTTTTTGTTCCCAGCCTCCGGAGTGACTTTGAATCCAGCTTGGGAAAAAAGTGAGAGAAGCTCCAAAAAAAGCTAAGCACAACACTGCAAATCCAATCTTGGCGTTCGAGAGTTCCTTCAAAACTTTCGTCGAGGAGAGCGGAGCAGGATGAACGGCTCCAGCGATGAGATAACCCAAGTTGGCACCATACGTAAGGATGCACAACAAACAGAAGCTTCCCAGCTGAAGCCACTGAATCCCAATCAGAAGGATTAAGTCCACCATCAGAGCAAGAGTGCTCAGCCCGACCAGTACTTTTCGAGCGACTTCATAGTTGGGATGCCGAGGCGGGAACAAAAATCCCATCACCAGTAAGAAGAAGAAGTAGAACGCTCCAATAGAAGCTAAGGGCACTCCCGCCACTTCAGAAAAGCGAGAAACATTGACAATATCGCAATCCGCTAATTTTCCAAACGAACAGAAACTTGAGGCATCTTGGATTCCGAGTTTGACTCGGGTATGATGCAATAACAAATAGAGGCTGATAGCTATTCCCAACCCTGAACAGCCCAGTTGAATCAAATACAATCTGTGAATTCGAAGCTGTGGAAGTTTCACGTTCCAGATTATCCTTGAATCCCGGAAGGCAGGCAAACTGAATTGAGTACTTCAAAAAAAGGTGAAAAAGAAAAACTTCTGGATTGGACTGAAATAGAAACCCAGTTCAAGGCGCTTTCGGCGGCCCATAGCCCCGGAAAGCAACGCATTTTGGCAGATATTTTCAAGTCGGCGCTCAAATTGACTCAAGACAGTCCAGGTACCCTCAATTTAAAAATATCTTCCTCGGTGTTAAAAGAGCTTCGTTATTCATTCAAAAAATTCGCACCCTATAAAAGTCATCCCAAAATCACTATTTTTGGCTCGGCTCGTGTGCCCGCAGATAAACCGCTCTACCGCATGGCCAAGGATTTTGCGACTCAAGCCGTGAAAAGAAACTACATGATTATCACGGGCGGTGGCCCAGGAATCATGGCCGCAGGGAATGAGGGGGCTGAGAAATATGGCTTTGGGTTGAATATTCGCTTGCCTGTTGAACAATCTGCGAACCAATTCATCGATGCTGAAAAGCTATTGATCAACTACAAGTACTTCTTTACCCGAAAGCTATTTTTGGTGAAGGAAGCAGCGGCCTTTGCTTTTTTTCCGGGTGGATTTGGAACCTTTGATGAAGCTTTTGAGGTACTCACGCTTCTACAAACGGGTAAAAGCAATTTGATCCCTGTAGTATTCATGGAACCCAAAGGGTTTGGTTACTGGGCTCCTCTCGTCAAGTTTTTAGAGAATGTGATGTTGAAAAAAGGCTTTATCTCTAAAAGTGATAAAGCTCTGTACAAAGTCTTTCAATCCGAGGAAAAAGCTTTGGATTATATCGGGCATTTTTATAGAAATTATCATTCGATGCGTTTTGTTGGGGACCAATTGGTGATCCGCATCAAAAAGCAATTAGATCCTCAGCATCTCAAAAAAGCCAATCAGTTGTTTCCAACACTCACCCATCTTGGAAAAATCGTGGCAAGCCCCGCCCTTCCTGAGGAGGAGAACGAGCCGGAGCTGAGTAGCTTACCTCGACTGGTGCTTCCCTTTGATCGCAAGGATTTTGGAAGTCTCCGGTCCTTTATCGACTTCATCAATGACTGCGAGGTATAATTTCCGTCATGGCGGATTTGACGATATTGCGGTTTTCGGATCTCTTTCCACAAGAAAAAGCCTGTGTAGATGCTTGTGTTGAAGAAATTAAAAAGGGGATTGATACGAACGAAGTTCAGGTGGATCCCAGCTACCGCGGATTTTTCAATAGAAAATCAGGCTCAGAAATTTTTTGGATCGTTGCTCGAGACTGGCAGAAAGCCCTTCGGTTTTTAGAAGCTCAGAAGGGGCATGAAAAAATATTTGTTTCGGTTTTTGCAACCGCCTCTGAGCGATTAACTCCCTGGGAAACCTGGCTGAGGTCTTTAAGTGGCCCTTGGGGTAGCCATATCCAATGGATCACGCATAGCCCACTCAGTCTTAAATTCATGAAGGACCTCGTAGGGGTGCCAGAAATCCAGTTGGAGTATCTTCCGCTGCCCATGCCCCGAATGCAATCATCAGAAAAAAGTGGAGCTTTCAGGGTCGGGCTTTTTGGGGCGTTTACTCCCGAGAGTAATTTACATTTCTTGCTCACTGTTGCGCATTATCTTCAGCAGAGGGACCCGTCGATTGAGACCCGCGTGATGGGTACAGGGCCTCTCTATGCACATTTGAAGTGTCTAGCAGAAGATATGAATTTAGGACCTCAAATGATCCTAGAGGAAACTAAAGATTGGCATCAAGCGGCACTTCTCGACTGCGCAGTTTTTTTTCCGAATCGTAATGATCATTTTTCAGATCTTTTGGTAGCAGGAGCAAGCGAAGTTGTCCCTATTAGTAGAAATGTTCAGGGGATAGATGAATATATCAAAGATGCTTATAGTGGTTTTGTTTTTGATTCTGATGATATTAAATCCACCGCCGAGGCCCTCATTACTTTAAAAAACAACCCGCTTTTAAAGTCTGAAATGGCGAAGCGGTTTAAAACAGCACTCACAGAACGCTATTCGCCGCTTCGGATTGCAGATCAGTATCTCAATTTATGGAAAGGTCAGGAGTATCGGACCCAGAACTTCAGAAGGCGAGCACTATGAGCTATTCTCAAGCAGAAACGATCAAAGTAGGGGCAGGAATCCGTGGTATTCATTTGTTTTTTGGTCTCATACTCTTTCTAGTTGGGATCTTTTTTGCCAAATGGGCGAGTGATACCACTCGAGTGCGTCAGTTTTTGTCGAGCTTTGAAAGCTTTAAGGTTCAGTCAGTAGATATAAAAGCGGAGTGGCCATTAGAAGTACAAACTGTGACCAGTTGGCTTTCTGGAGTGAAGGGGCAAACTCTATTTTTAATTGATTCCAAACAACTAGCGACCGGAATTCAATCGAAGCCCTGGGTGGAATCGGTGGCTATCAAGAAAAGTTATCCCAATCGGTTACAAATTTCCCTGATCACAAAAAAGCCTCAGGCCCTGATCATTCATAAAGGGCAACCTTGGTTTGTGGATCCTCAAGGAGTTCTGATTGAGCGAGCAACACCTGCGCTACTCCGAGGATTAGAACTTCCTTTTTTATCTTACGAGGCTTCTCAACCCAAGTGGCAAGTAGGACAAGTGCTGCATGAATATGAAAAAATGAAGTCTGCCTCAAAAAATAAGTTTGTAGTGTCTCAGATTGTTCTGGGCAGTTATCCCTACTTCAAAACTTTCCTCTCTCAACCAAAAATTGAGGTGTGGTGGAGTTTGGAAAATTGGGAATCTCAGCTCCAGAACTTGATCGCACTGATCGATAACCCACCAAGTCAAATCGGCCAACTTCGGAGAATCAATTTAGTTTTTCCAAAAAAAGCTATTGTCAGTTCGTCAATTTCGCACTAAAGTTTCCAGTAGAACTCCTGTGATCTCAGTGCGTCGCACTCAGCACAAGAGCCCTTTCGAGATTTAAGAAAAAAGAAGTTTTAAAACCGCTGTAGTTTATCCCGTCTTCTTTCTCAGGAAAGAGCGGGGATGGAGAAGGCAACTATGTCAGGCTTCCTCAAAGCTCCAAAGCAAGCGGAGACTGTTGTAGGCATTGATTTTGGCACCACCAAAATCTGCGTGGTGATTGCTAAGCAGAAGCCTGAGGGCTTGGAAATCGTCGGGGTGGGAAAGCATCCTTCTCACGGAATCAGAAAAGGCGTCGTTGTTAATATCCCCGCCACAGTAGAAGCACTCAAAAAATCAATTGAAATTGCAGAGCTCATGTCGGGGTGTTCCGTTCGTGAAGCGGTGTGTGGAATTGCCGGCAGCCATATTAAGGGCTTTAATAGCACTGGAGTGGTTGCGATCCGAAATAAGGAAGTCACCGCACTCGATGTTGAACGGGCAGTTGATGCGGCTCGAGCAGTGGCTATCCCATTGGATAGAGAAGTACTCCATGTCATCCCGCAAGAATTCACTGTGGACGATCAAGAAGGTGTTCATGATCCGATTGGGATGAACGGGGTGCGTCTAGAATCAAAAGTTCATATCGTGACGGGTGCAGTTTCATCAGCGCAAAATATTATCAAGTGTGCAAATCTCGCTGGGGTGCAAGTAACAGATATCGTATTGGAGCCTCTTGCTTCTGCGGAAGCCTGTTTAACCCCCGATGAAAAAGAACTGGGCGTTGCCCTGGTAGATATCGGCGGGGGCACCACGGATGTTGCTTTGTTCTCTAAGGGGAGTGTGGTTCATACCGGTGTGATTTCAATGGGCGGAAGCCACATCACCAATGATGTTGCGGTGGGATTGCGGTGCTCGATCCAAGATGCGGAGCAAATCAAGATCACTTCGGGGTGTGCGATGAGTTCCTTGTTGCCCTTAGATCAAACGATTGAAGTCCCTCTTATGGGCGGGAGAAAATCGCGAGAAATTTCACGAGCTGTTCTTACCAAGATTATCGAGCCGCGCATTGAGGAAATTCTCGCATTAGTGGGACAAGAAATTGCCAACAGCGGCTACAAACACCTCTTATCCTCTGGAGTGGTGATTACCGGTGGTCCTTCGCTGATGGAAGGCATGACTGAATTAGCAGAATTTACTTTTGAACTTCCAGTGAGAAGAGGAGCCCCACAACATCTCAGCGGTTTAGTAGATGTCGTGAGTTCACCCACTTACTCAACTGCAGTTGGACTTCTCATGTATGGTACAAAAAACCAAGTGGGAGTTCCAGTAAGACAGCATGATTGGACTTCTCTTTATGAGAAAGCTGTTCATCGGATGAAGGGTTGGTTAGGAGAAGTTTTTTAATACAGGTTTTATCAAACAAACATAAGGAGAAGCCATGTTTGAAATCGTAGAAAAGCAGTCACCTCTCGGCGCAAAAATTAAAGTAGTTGGAGTGGGTGGGGGAGGAACTAATGCCATCGCTACGATGATTAATTTGGGCTTGAATGGTGTCGATTTCATTGCAGCCAACACCGATAACCAAGCCTTGTTGCACAACCCAGCTCCGGTGCACATTCAGCTGGGCAATGAACTGACTAAGGGATTAGGTGCCGGAGCCAATCCGGATGTTGGAAAAAAAGCAGCATTGGAAGATTGCTCTAAAATTGCTGAGCTTCTCCAAGGAGCTGATATGGTTTTTATCGCTGCAGGAATGGGCGGAGGGACTGGAACGGGCGCAGCCCCCGTCATTGCAAATATTGCAAAAGAAGCTGGCGCCCTTACTGTCGGCGTCGTTACCAAGCCTTTCAACTTTGAAGGAAAAAAGAGAAAAAAGAACGCGGAAATTGGGATTGAGGAATTAAAAAGTTCTGTGGACACCTTGATTTGCATCCCTAATCAGCGCTTGCTCTATATCGCCAACGAAACAACAACGATGTTGGATTGCTTCAAAAAAGCCGATGAAGTTTTATATCAAGCAGTCAAAGGAATCTCTGATCTCATCAACATTAGAGGCTTAGTAAACTTGGATTTTGCAGACGTCCGAACCGTGATGTCCAACCAAGGCCTTGCTCTGATGGGGACAGGAATTGCTAGTGGTGAAAGTCGCGCAATTGAAGCAGCTCGCAAAGCGATTTCTTCTCCGCTTTTGGAAGATGTTGCTATCAATGGAGCTACCGGGATCATTATCAATATCACGGGTGGATCGAATTTGACGCTCTTCGAAGTCAATGAAGCTTCCTCTTTGATCACCGAAGAAGCGCATGAAGATGCTGAAATCATCTTCGGCTCAGTGATTGATGAAACCCTTAAAGATGAAGTGCGGGTCACTGTGATTGCAACTGGTTTCAATCCTCCTGCAAAACAAGAGGTCTCTTTACCTGAGACACGCTCACAGGAAGTTGCTCAGCCGGCATCAGTTCAGGTGGCCGAGGGGCCTGTTTCGAAAAATATCGTACCACCTCCAGTGCAAAAACAAGAGGGGACGACCCCAACTCCTTCGTTGAGCTCAGCTCAGCAACTCGCACGAGAAATTGGGAAACGGTATTTTCAATCCGAGGAATACGATATTCCCACTTTCCTGAGACGTCAGCACGACTGATCATGCTTCAGTTCTTGCTGATAGGTTTCGTATTTTTAGGCGGAGCTGCTAGTAGCTTAGCAGCTCCGCGTTCCCATCAACCCGCTAGCCATTCTGAAGTAGATCGCTCTCCCAAAAAGAGGCCCCTGGAAAACACGAGTTTCGTTCAAGTGTTGAGCCCAGAAGAGCAGCAGGAAATCGTTCAGGCACTTAACATGCTCTTTGAAGAAATTGGGGAGATCAATCACGGGCGTCGAGCAATCCAGCCTACCAATTGAGATAGGGGATTTCTCGGTCGGGAGTCGCTACGCTGATTTCTACGCGACGATTTTTGGCTTGAGCTTCAGGGGTGTTTTCATCCGCTAGAGGAACCGTATTTCCGAAAACTCCCATTGAGATTTTGTCCCTTGGAAATTGAGAACCATCCAACAGAAAACGGACAATATTGTAGGAACGTTCGGATGCTAAATCCCAGGCTTCTTTTTCTCCCGCTGGTCCTTGGTTAATCAACTCACCGCTATCCGCATGTCCTTCCACTTGGATAGGGAGTTCCATCGCTGCCAAACGTTTTCCTAGTTCAAAGAGAAAGGGTACCTGAGATCGCTTGAGCTTAGTGCTTCGTGGAGCAAACAACATGGCTTCACCCAGTCGGATTTTAAATCCAAGGGGAGATTTAAGAACTTCAACATCTGCATCGGCTGGGGCTACCCCAGTAGCGCGTTCAAAAACCCCGCGTACTTGCTCCGCAATTTTTTGGAGCATAGCTGCTTCATCTTTTGAGAATTTACCATTGTCAGCCGGAGAAGTGGGGTTTTTGGAACCTAAATCTGCCGGTTTCTCAAAGGGGGAAAATGGGGAGCCCTTCAAAGGAAAAATAGAACCTGCAGAAGTAAATGATTTTTGGATACTTTCCACAGCATTCTTGTATTTTTCCTTGTCAGTCGTGCTCAGCGCGTACATCACTGTAAAAAACGCGAAGAGAAGTGTTATGAAATCGGCGTATGAAACCAGCCACCGTTCTAAATTCTCGTGCTCTTCATGATGTTTCTTCTTGGCCATAGTGATTATGCCGCTTTACTTTCCGGAGCAGCGGATTGTCCACCGGCTTCTGCCTTAGCATGTTTCCCGTGATCAGCATGGAGATTGTTCAAACGGTCTTCAATCAACCGCGGATTGAGCCCCGCCTGGATCGCCAACAAACCCGTGCAAATGATTTCCATTTCTTCAGCTTCGTATTTACCAATTTTTTTAGCTTTATTTCCCATGGGAATCAGAATCAAGTTAGCTAAGCCCACTCCGTAGACCGTCGCAACGAAGGCGACCGCAATGCCGGATCCTAACTTACTGGAATCCGATAAATTGCCCATCACGTGAATCAGACCTAAAACGGCTCCGATGATACCCACAGTAGGCGAAAAACCACCGCCGGTCTCAAATACTTTTCCTACCGCATTGGCGTGTTCTTCAGTTTTAAAAATCTTCTCTTCCATCATTTCTCTCAAAATGACTGGATCATAGCCGTCTACAATTTTTCGCAGGTTTTGAGACAGAAAAGGATGTTTGATGGTGGCTACTGATTTTTCTAAAGCAAGAAGCCCATCTTTTCTGGCCAGATTTGCAAGCTCGACAATTTCTTTGATTAAGCCTGAAAAATCAGGAGCCTTACCCAAGAAAATTTTAGGAGTTAACTTGAGAGCACCACTGAATTCCTCACCCGTGCAGGCAAGCATTGTCGCTCCTAACGTGCCTCCAAAAACAATCAACGCCGCCGTAGGCTGGGTGAGCGCACTCAAGTGAAGGCCCTCGATTACGGCCCCACCGATCACTGCAAACATTCCTAAGAAAAGACCAATACATGAAACAATCATGACTGTTTTTGCGCCTCCCACCGCTCGGAAAGAATGCTTTTTTTGTAATTTTTGAAAGCATTCACGAGTTCATCCACTTTATCTTTCACCACCAGTTGATAGCCTGTTGTTAAAGTGATCACTGTATCGGGTGTTGATTCTATAGTTTGAATTTGCTCTGGATTGAGCATGACAGACGAACCATCAAATTTGGTAATCCGGATCACAGCTTGCCTCCTCTGGGGGTGACAACCACTCTTCGGAAAAACGGGTAAGAAACCTAATGGAAAGGTTCTGCCCTGGAAACCCCGCATCAAAAAAGCCTTGCCTTGGGAGCTCTATTCCTTTTCAATGTGAGCTCATGAAAATTTACACAAAAGCAGGGGACGACGGCACTACTGGGCTTTTCGGTGGTACACGCATTTCCAAAAGTGCGCCACGCATTATGGCTTATGGTGAAATTGATGAACTGAATGCCTGTTTAGGAGTGATTCGTGCAGAAACGCCCCATTTACCGCTCAAGAATGCCTTGGGTGAAGTGCAAAACCACCTATTCACTGTGGGGGCGCAATTAGCTTCTCCCAATGCGGATCCTAAAATTGAACGCATGACCGCAGCTCACACTGAGAGCCTTGAGCGTCAGATAGACGCAATGCAACAGACTTTGTCGCCCCTGAAGAACTTTATATTGCCTGGAGGTTCTAAAACCGCCGCCTTTCTTCATTTAGCTCGAACCGTTTGCCGCAGAGCAGAAAGAAGCATGGTCCTTTTAAGTCACATGCCCGATGAAACGGTGGATGCTTGGGTGCTTTCCTACATCAATCGGCTTTCTGATTATTTGTTTGTCATGTCCCGTGTGGCCAATCAGCTAGAACATCTCTCCGATATTCCCTGGATTCCTCATCGGTCTTAAGAAAACCCTTGGGCCTTCCTCGCTTGACGGTCTTGGTTTCTCATTTTAATACATACTCAGATGAGAAAATATGAAAGTCACTGAAGTTTATTCCACCGTTGCCACGCACTTGAAAACCCATGCGGCTTCTCCGCAGCTGTTTCATTTGCTGGCGGATACCTTTAAGGCTTTGGGAGATCCCACTCGAGTTCAAATTGTATGGGCGCTTTCTCATGGAGAACTGTGCGTGACGGATATTGCTGAACTCTTGGCGGTGACCCCCTCCGCAATCAGTCATCACTTGAGAACCTTACGAAATTTACGTTTGGTAAAAATTCGAAGAGATCACAGAACGCTTTTTTACTCTTTAGATGATGAACATATCGAACATCTCTTGGAAGAAGGGATGGAGCATGTGAGGGACTTGCTGCCATGAAAAAATTATTATTCATCAGCATGCTTTGTTGGGTGTCCTTTGCTGGAAGCGAACCGGCCCAGTTAGTGGTTCATTTATTGAATTATATTGCTTCTGATTACTCTGGAGCCGTTTCCAGCTCGGGACAGGTACTGAGTGACTTTGAATACCAAGAGCAAATGGAGTTTGTTCAAAGATTAGTGGAAGAGAGCCAAAGAAACGCTCAATTGGGAGAAGCAGAATTTCAAAACCAGCTTCGCAGACTTCAAGCGGGAATTGAAAATAAACAACCTCCCGACCAAATCCAAACTCAAGCAGCCCAACTTTCTCAATGGGTGATTGCTCGAACCGGGATTTCTACTGAGCCCCAACATCAGATAGATCTCGTTTCCGGAAAAAATCTGTATGGACAAAACTGTTCTCAATGTCATGGGGTCACTGGGCTAGGCGATGGTCCTTCCAGTGGAAATTTCAACCCTCCGCCCACGCAGTTCACGGATCCTAAGTTGAGCCAAACCTCTCTCTTTCAGTTATTTAATACGATCCAACTAGGTGTACCAGGAACTGCCATGGCAGCGTTTGACCATTTAGCTCCTGAAGAAATTTGGGATATTGTGTTCTATGTAGCCAGACTGCGCAGAGGTATCACGACCAGTGAGGTGAGTAATTCCCAAGTGCTTCTAATGAAAGCTGTGAAGGCTATTGAGGAGAGCGCCTTGGCTTACCAAAAGAAGCAGTTTCTTCAGGCAAAAAATCTCGCCATCACCGCCTATTTAGAAGGTGTAGAGCCCCTGGAACCAAAACTCCGAATGAAAAATGCAGAATTCCTATTCCAATTAGAAAAACATCTGACCGATCTCCGTCATTTGATTGAACAGCAAGCATCTGTCGAAAAAGTCCTCCAGAAGGCTCAGGAGTCCTCCCGCTTGTTAGAACAAGCTGATTTGTACTTGGTTGAGAATCCGCCAGATACATGGTTTATTTTTTCCGTCGCATTTGGAATATTCTTACGAGAGGCTTTTGAAGCTGCTCTCATATTGATCACATTAATTGGGGTAGTCCGTAATTTCGGAAGTAAGAAGGCGGTTTGGGCAGTACACGCAGGATGGGGAAGTGCTCTCCTGTTGGGAATTGGAGCGTGGTTTTTTTCCGGAGTGCTCTTGAAAATGACAGGTGCTCAGCGAGAATTGATCGAGGGGGGCGTGGCGCTCTTTGCGGTTCTGGTTTTATTATACTTTGGTCTCTGGATGCACAGAAAAACAGAAATTGGTCGCTGGAGAGATTTTATCAAGCAAATGGTGGGGCTGGCCAAAGAGCGAAAAAATATTTTCATTTTGGGCGGGGTTGCCTTCATGGGGGTGTTTCGGGAAACCTTTGAGACCGTAATATTTTTACGAGCTTTATTGTTGGAGACCACATCTCAGTCTCATCAAATGGCACTCGCATTGGGAGTATTGTGTGCCTTTGTGCTAGTTGGATCATTGAGCTGGTGGAGTGTGAAGTGGAGTGCCCGACTTCCCATTCGGAATCTATTTCAGATCTCCTCCTGGATGATGTTTTTCCTCAGCTTCATCCTCGTTGGCAAAGGAATTCATGCTTTGCAGGAAAGCGGTCTAGTGCCAGTCACTGCAGTAGGGGTTCAGTTTCAATCTGATTTATTAGGAGTATATCCCTTTTACCAAACGCTGCTCGCTCAATTGGTTTTGGCGGTTGTTATTTCCCTCTACTTGGTTTTTGAAAAACGAGGACTGCGAGCCACTTCTTAAGAGCGTTGTAATTGGCGATTGAGCCAAAAAATAATCGATTGAAAATAATCACTGCTTTCAATGTCATGATGGGGTTCGTGATAAGCTCCCGGCAAAATATGGAGAGATTTATCTTGGCTTTTAAAAGATTGAAGCAGTTCAAAGCTCCCCTCGAGTCTCACGATTTTATCGTGGGACCCATGAAGGATTAAAATGGGCAATGTGAGTTGCTGAGCGATTCCTGGAAGTTTCGGCAGTTGATCCAGAACTGCTTTTCCCTGACTGAGCGTATTCGTGTGGCAACAGAGTGGATCTTCTAGAAAAGCTTTCACAATCTGTGGGTCCTTGGAAATTGCGCTTTTATCGCTATTGCCAGAAACACGAAGCGTGGGAAACAGCTTCACCACTTGTTTTCCAATTGCGACAGTCAGGGGATTGATGGCTCCACCCAGTGAAAATGCAGGAGCACTGAGAATGCATCCTGAAAACGCTTTTTGATAGTGCTGGAGAAAACTGATCGCGATAGCTCCTCCCAAGCTATGACCTAATAAAAATAAAGGGCGGGGCTCAAGCTCACGACAAATCCAGCGATACACGGCACCGACATCATCGACATAATCATCAAAACGTTCAATCCATTGACGACGGCCGCCACTGTGTCCAGCGCCGCGAAGATCAAAACGAACGACTGAAAAGCCTGCCTGCAGGAGTGCTTGTTCAGTTTCAATGTGCCGCCCAGAATGTTCGCTCATGCCATGGATAAGAAGTATTCGAGCGCCAGGAGTTGATGAGCCGACTAATGGATCAGTCGACCAAACTGCCAGTTTATCAACCAGGCGTGGCTGCATTTATTCACTCATTGGGCAAATCAGGCAGTTTTTCACTGGGAAAAGAGTTTTCCGAAATAGTTTCTCCTCCAGCAGGTTGCCGAGGTTTGTCTTGCGGAAAACGGGAGCCTTTAGGAAAAATGTAATAACGAATAGTGCCCTGATATTTTGCTCCATCCTCTACGGTTCCATTATGGATGACTTCCGCACCTGAAGCGTTTCCTAAAACCAACTTGATCTTGTTCTTGGCGGTATATTCCGATTTCTCATCAGGTTTGAGGTAGTACTCCACGGGGGGGGCATCATCGATCACAATTTTGACCCAAGTTCTTTCTTTGGCAGTGACTTTGAGTGCATGTCCCTCACCAGATTCCACAGCGGCTATCGGGGCAGCAGGGGCTACTGGAGCTACTGGAGCCGTCGCAGCGGGAGCTGGTTCACTGGCAACTGCACGCTCAGGTTCTGGCGCAGCAGTGGGCGCTGGGTTTGCAACTTCGACTTCAGGGCTTGCTACTTCAGGGGCAGGAACCACCGGCACTTGAGCTTCCACGGTTCCAGTTGCAGTCGCGGTCGCATTCGCATTCGCATTCTCCGCCAAGGTGGGTGCACTGACTTCTTTTCCCAGGCGAATAATCCAAAAAGCCATAAAAACAACAAACAGGCCAAGCGCTGTGAATACTAAGGGTTTCAGTTGAAGGACCTTGGATTCTGGGCGAATGGGCGTCGGGGCAATTTCTTCAACGGGCGTTTCGCCCGTTTCTGTGGAAACAGGTTCTTGGGCTTTCAGTTCAGAAAGATACAGTTGATAAATTTCTTGAGGGTTCAAACCCACGTAACGGGCATAGGCCGAAAGGAAGCCCTTTACAAATGGCTTCGCAGGAAGCGCTTTCCAATTCCCCTCTTCAATTTCTCGGAGGTGGTGGATTTGGATTTTGGTGACGGAAGCGATGTCCGCAAGCCGGATTCCCCGCTTTTCCCGCTCAGTTTTTAACAGAGCCCCCAACTGTTGCATGGTCTAGGTTTTACAGTATCCAAGGGGGTTACGCTAGGTTTTAGTGCAGAAATTTAAGGACTTCTTGGGAGCGATCGACGTAGGGACCTTCTTTATGTCTTTGAACTAATTTCTCTAATTCCGCTTTGGCCATATTTTTCTGGCCCATCTTTATGAGGGCAAGCCCCAGTTTATAATGGCTTTCTTCGTAAAGTGGGCAGGTGGCCAGCGCTTTTGAATAGAAATCAACGGCTTTGGGGTATTTTTTTTCCTTTGCGTAGACATCGCCCAGATTTTTATTTGCAAGACAGAAATCAGGAACCATGTCGAGGGCTCTTTGGTGATGGGCCTTGGCTTTGGCGAAATTTCCCAGACGGAAGTAAGAATATCCCAAGTTAGTGAGGGCATTTTCTGGCGTCACATAAACATCCATTTTAAGGGCCTGATCAAAGTAGCCTACGGCTTCGTTGAATCGGTCTTGTCGATTCATCAAAACGCCCAGATTATTATAAACTTCAGGATACTGAGGTTGGAGTTTGAGGGCTTGTTGGAAGGCTTCAGCGGATTTACTGAAGCGCTTGGTTTCCATATAAATGATACCTAAGTGATTATAACTAGGGGCAAAATCGGGATCCTTTTCAATGCTCTGTAGGCAGAACTCTAAGGCCTTTGAAAAATTTCTCTGAGCAAACATATCCGCAGACAACTGCAAATAAAGTTTGGCCTTATCTGTTTTATCAGTGGAAGGGGTTAAATGACTGCACGCGTCTAAAAAGGGGAGGAGGACAAGAACTAAAAAGAGAGTGAAGTGCCTCAACATAACTTCAGTATAACCGAGCCGAACGGGAGTTACCATGGCGTTTTGGATGCAAACCAAGATGATGCGACGTGTTTATGGAGTCCCCGAATTCAGGGCTCAACAGGCATCTTTGAGAGTGAATTTGAGTGAGAGTCCGGGAAGCTCTATGGTGTCTCCATCGACTAGCTCAATGGGTCCTAAAATCTTTCTGCGGTTCAATAAAGTAGTTTCTGAGTCCTTTGACACAGATTCCAGCCATAACGAGGTTTTTCTCCGGAAAATCCGCACGTGTCGGCCTTGAATTTGATCATTGTTGGACAAAGTAAAATGGCTTTGAGGAGAGCTTCCAATCACAGTTTCATCGGAGTAGAGAAAAAATTCTTTGGGAGATTTTTCATCGAGGAGTTGAACCCTACCCACTCGGAGCGGGATCCTGCAGTTTTTACAATAGCCCAACTGTGACTGGGGCTCAGCATAACCGCAATAATCGCAAAAAGTGCATGCAGGTGGGTACAAAGTTTTGGGCAGAACGGAGAGTTCAACAGGAGCAATCGCTTTTGAATTACGAAATGGCCAGAATCCTTTTTTTGTGAGCTTAATGAGTTCGTCTCTGACTTGCCGAGCTCTTTGGAATCGTTTCAGAGGATCCGGATCGAGGCATTTTTTGATGATAGCAATGAGACGCGGATCTAAGCCAGTCGCATCCAAAATGGAGGTTTGTCCTAATTTGGGGGTTTCTCCAACCACAATTTCAAAGAGCAGAGCCCCTAAGCTGTAAACATCTCCAGCTGGAGTGAACTTTACATTTTTCTGTAGAAAATCAGGAGGGGTATAGCCTTCAGACTCAAAGAGTAAGGGTTCTTTATCAGAGATATGGTAGAGCGTTCCGAAATCTATCAGTTTCACTCGAGAGCTGATCCCATCGAGCATGACATTTTGAGGTTTGAGATCTCGGTAAATATAACCTTGCTGGTGGATGACTTCGAGGGCATCGGCAATTTCACGACCTAAATAAATCAACAGTCCATCTTCTACGACACCACTGTTTTGCTTTTTGTAATCTTCCACTGCTTTGGTGAGTTCTTTTCCGTTGATAAACTCCATGACCAGGTAGAAAGATTTGTTGCGTTCAAAATATTCAAACCCTCGAGGAAAAGCAGGGTGTTTGATTTTTCTGAGAAATTTAGCTTCGCGTTTAAAAGCCTTGAGGAGCTGTGTTTTGAATTGATCGTAAGACGCTTGATCTAGCATTTGCTTGATCAGCACGGGTTTTTCATTGTCTTTTCTTTGGGCTCTGAAAGTAGCCCCAAAGCCACTGCGAGCAATCGCTTCTTCAATCAAATAAGAATATTTAGCTTTTAATCGTTCACCGGGAGCCAGGAGTCCTTGACCGGCATCTTTGACAGAATCAAAAGAGGTTTGTCTGAGTTTCCGTGCAACTTGCACTTGGCTGAGTGATTCCCCACAGGATTCACAAAAGAGGGAGCCCGCCACGTTGGTAGTTTGACAGGACGGACACTTTTGCACAGAACCAACCCCTCTTTCACAGCCCCGAAAAAATCAGCTCTAAACTAAGAGACGCGTTTTCTTGGCTTCGTCCTTAATCGTCGCTAAGTTGTCTGAAACCGATTTACCTTGTTCCAGATCCTTAGAAAGTTGTCCTAACGCTTTGGTCACTTTAGCCTGACCTAAATTGCTAGCGATTTTGGTCGTGTTCTCAATCAACCGAGTCGCTTTAGCTTTATCTCCGCTATTGATGCTGGCTTGAATTTGTTCACCATTCAGGTGAACTTGAAGCATCTGGATCCCTCTAAATACGTCAGGGTCTACTTGTCCTAAATCAGCTTCACGGTCCGTTGTTTTCACTTTAATACTTGAAAGTTCTGAATCCTTACCGTCGGAACTAGCGATGAGATCGAACAATTTAATTTCGCTACCGATTTGACCGTCTCCTTGATGGCTCGTCTGGATGATAAAAGTGGTCATGTCTTTCGTCATGGAACCTGCCGCAATTTCGAAACTGTTTTTATTTCCGGAAATATCGTAGATCACAATTTCTGGAGCTACTTTAGCAATTCTCATCATTTTACAATTGATAGCTGAGAATTTGAGAGTCAGATTTCCAACAACAGAGGATTGAAGTTTCTGAACTTCTTCTTGGAGTCCTTGTTTGAATTTGGTCAGATCATTTGCGTGATAATAAGAACCACGGCCTAATTCAGAGAGCTTACTAATAAAACTGGAATCGTAGTCATCAGCAGAACCAATACCCACACCTGTGAGTGTGATGTGTTCATGTTTTCGAACGATCTCTTCATAGCGTTGGGATTCTTCGATGCGGTATCCTTGGTTATCGGTTGGGAATCCGTCAGTGAGCAAGATGATATGATTGACTCGTTTTACTTTGTCAGCACTGGAACGAGCATCAAAAGAGCCATAAGCCTGTTTGAGCCCTGCTTCCAAATTCGTCACGCCTGATGGTGACGCCAAATTGAGAATGGCATCTCGCATGACTTGTCGATTTTGAGAAAGTGAAGCAAGAGGAAAAAGTTCTTTGGATCCGGAATCAAAAAGTACCACTCCAACGCGGTCATCATCTTTAAGTGAGTCAATAATTTCAGCAACGGCTTGCTTGACCGTGGACCATTTATCGCCCCCCATGGAGCTTGAACCATCAATCAGAAACAAAACATTGGAAGGAATCCTTCCCAATCCGGAATCGGGGGTGAGTTCGACTAAGGTGGTTGTGCTGTAGTCGCCACTTATGGGTCTTAAATCTGAACCATTTTTAACTGTGATTTTCACGCTCTCTCCTTAAAAAAAACTCGAAGTCGCTCATGCTGCCGACGTGGTGCCGGTCAGTACAGCGTGTAAGCGTTTGCAAGCTGTATGCCTTGGGTGGACGACTCAAATCCTATGCGTAAATAGGGAGTACGGGTTGAAAGTGAATTGGGTGGGGTGCCCTTTTAGGGCGGCACGTGAGCCAGGTTCGGCACTTTTTAGGGACTCGTGAGAAGAGCTTCAATGGTAGCCGGTTTTTCTTCTTCGTGGAGGCGGCGGTACCAATAATAGTTTCTCAAAACCGATGCGACATACTCCCGAGTTTCTTTAAAGGGAATCAAATCAATGAACAAAACGGGATCGGTAGTAGCATAACGAGCGACCCAAAGATCGACTCGATTAGGGCCTGCATTATAACCTGCCAAAGCTAAATGGATGAAGCCATTCGATTTTTTAATGAGATCGGCTAAATAACGGGATCCTACCGAAATATTCGCTTCCGGATCAAAAATATTTTTGGTGCTGCTGAGGCGCCGATGGGTGCCAGGAGATATCTGCATGAGTCCTTTGGCTCGGGCTCGGGAAACTGCTTTAGGATTGAAGGCACTCTCCCTGCGGGCAATCGACATCAGAAGGTAGGGATCTAAACCCTGAGAGTGTTTCTCAAAAACAGGGAAGTACAATTTAGGAAAATAGCGTTCCATGATGGCTTTATTGGTGAGCTGTGGATTGGCGTACAAAATATTCGTTAAGATTTTTAGCTGACCTAAAGTATTGCCGTGGGAGTGTTTGAAGTCCGAGACATACAACATGAATTCAGGCTCGGCTCGTTCAGAATCAGAAATAATCCAGCTGAGTACTTTATCCGCAGATTGTTGGAACCCCTGATCATGCAGAATTTCGACTTGTTCAATGAGATTGTTCAGTTGAGGGGCTTGTTCAGACCGGCTTCTGGGTGCTGTTGCAGAGGTTTTTAAAATAGATCCCGGATCTTCTTTTACACCGTGAAGTGCCATGAGGGTATGAAATGAGAAAGGATACTGTGTTTTAAGTTCATTGAGAGTTTCTTTGAAACGAGAACTTTGCCCGCTCTCTTGATAAATTCTTGATAACCAATAAAGAGCGCGAGACCGAAAGGCATCTTTGTCTTTAGCCGAAATTTGGAAACAAGATTCGGCTCGAGATTTTTCTCCTCCCGCCCAATACATGAGTCCTGCACGAGTCATCAAAGTTTCAGAGTCACCTGGATTTTCAGAGGGACAAGCGCCGCCTTTTTCATAGAGCTGTCCTAAGAGGGAATAACTGACTTGACTGGGAAGCTGATCTTCCAGAAAAGCAGCCAAGGATACGGCGATGTTATTGGGGCACGCCGTTTCTGCAAGTGCTTTGGTTTTTAGCAACTCAATATCGGTCGGTTTGACTCTGTTCAAACCACGAAGAGTTGCTACGACCGGTGAGAAGCGGAGTTCTATCCAGTTGGTTATCGAATCTTTTTTAATTTTGGGAGAGATACTTTTGGAGGTGGTTTTTCTTTTGGGCAGATCCTGTTGGATTAAGCGTCGTGCTTCCAATTGGAAGAAGTTCAAAACAGAAAAACAAAAAGGACTGTGTTGAAGATTGTCTTGGCAACCTTGGTGGTACTGTTGTGCACTTTCCTGGGAAAGATGGCCTTTCAGCCACTGATCGAATTGATAGGCAGCTTCGTAATCTCCGGCAGCAACGGGGCGTTGTGAAAGTGCAGGGGCTACCGATTCCACAGAAGGGTTTGGGCGTTGACTGATACAAGCTGAGATCAGCGCTAAAGAGACTCCCAACAGGAGTGCCAGACTCAAATATCGATTTTTATGAATAAACTCCATAAACCCCAAAAAGCCCCAAACCTTAATTATATCGGTCTTTTTCAAAAAAAAGAGACGTAAATCGGCGCCGAGAGAGCTCAAAAAAGGCGCTTTTGGGGACGGCAAATTTGGGGATTAGCCGAGAACTTCAGATGGCCCTCTTCTTGCTGTATACATTCCTGCGAGTTGCCGCAAGGGAACTTGAGGACGTTTAATGTTAGTCAGCGCGTTTTTGAACGCGAGAAGAGGGGATCATGAAGAAATCTTTATTTTTTGTAGCAGGGGTCCTGTTACTAGCCGCTTGTGGTAACGATAATAATAATTCGGCTCAGTTGCCTCAACAGCCAATCCAGCAACCCTATCAACAGCCTTATCAGCAGCCTTATCAACAACCACCGAATCAACAACAGCCTTATGGTCAGTACCCTTATGGGAATTATGGGCAGAATCCTTACGGGGGCTATGGCCAGTATCCTTATGGAAACAATGGTTATAATCGTCCATGGGGTGGATATGGGCAATATCCCTATGGCGGCGGTGGATACGGACAAAATCCGTATGGTGGCGGGTATGGACAGTATCCCTACGGCTGGCGCTAATCGCTAGAACCTGTTGGGAGATCCCTTGAATGAAGGGCGGTAGCTGGTTAGCTATCGCCCTTTAATTGTTTTTCGGCTTCATTCTTTTTAGCCGTCAAGGTTTCCAGTAAAGTTTGATGGTGTTTTTCTCTCTCGATCCAGTGAGCTTTTTGAGCGGCTAAGTCCCGCTTTCGGGTCTGAAGCATTGCCCAATCGGCTTTGAGTTTTCTTAAGAGTTCAGAAACTTCAGTGATCTTTTTTTGCGTGTCCTGATTCCATTTTTCGCGATCTGTTTTTTCCGTTTGAGCTAATTTTCTATTTGGAGCTTTAACCAACTGATTCAAGGCTTCTTGATTCTTGGTCTTCTCCTGCCGAGCTTTCTCTAGAAAATTTTCATACTGTTCTTTAAGTACTCCGTATTGAGTTTCTATTTTTTCCAAGGCTTCAATTTGTGAGGAGACCGTTCCGATATTTTTATTGGAATTACTGATGTTTGATTCCGTAGTTTCGATGCTCTTCAGTAGGATTTGCACATTCTCTTGCATTCTGCGTTTGCCAGAGGCACTCAACTGAGGAGAGGGAGCTGCCGCCGCTTCTTCTGCCCATAACCGTGGCATCCATCCCAATGCAATGAGGACTATGAAAGAAAGATTGAATAGTGTTTTCATACCTTGAGTTTACTCTGACAGGGGCGTTCGGTGTTAGCCCTCGGCGCAAGTCTTGAAATATTGGAGCATTTCCTGTGAAAGCCAGTCCTGGGGTCCAATCCATTTTCTCAGCACGCGTCCTTCTTTTTGGATGAGGAAGGTTTCAGGAAAGCGGGTAATTCCAAACTTGCGAGCGTATTGCCCCTCCGGATCCAATAAAACTGGAAATTCCAAATCCAAACCCAAGGTTTTTCTGAGTTTGAGAATAGCCGCTGGGCTTTCATCAACCGAAATGGTTATGACCAAAGGAAGCTTTGCGTTATTAAGTGAGGCCAGTTGCCGAGTCAGGACATTCAACGTCGGGATTTCTTCGATGCAGGGTTCACACCAAGTCGCCCAAAAATTGATCAACACCGGCCGACCTGCAGTTTTAGGGGATTCCAAGAGGCCTTTCAAACGGACCTTCTGAGAGGCTTTTAAGGAGCTCAAGGGCCCTGGACTTACTACGACAAAGGAATCCTCCGTAGTGAATACCGGATATTGAGAAGATTCTGAAGGAGGAGCCTTAAAAACAAAACGAGAGCTTTTAACGACTGGCTCTAGGAAATAGAGGGAAACAAGGAGGGCTCCTACTAAAAGGGCTCCCAATCGAGAAGGCGTCAGTGAGTCTTTCCAACTCACTGTTAGCTTTCCTTTTTCTTACTCACTTTTTTATCGGCTTTTTCGGCTTTATCAGCTTTGGGAGCTGCAGCCTTTTTAGTGGGCTTGTCCTCAGCATCTGCTTTTGCCTGTTTCTTCACAGGTTTTTTATCTTCAACTTTTTTCTTATCTTCTTTTGGGGCTGCTTTTTTTCCCTTAGCGGACTCGGGTCCAGGTAAATACTGGATCAAGCACATGGGAGCACAATCCCCCACTCTGGGATCTGCCAAACGGAAGATTTGTGTATAGCCCCCTTGGCGATCTTTAAAGCGAGGTGCCAAGTCGGAATAGACTTTGTCCAAAGCAAGCCGAATTCGGTTGTGTCCAGGTTTGCTCGTTTCCGTGCTTCCCAACAACTTTACGATTTGGCGACGAGAAGCGAGATCTCCTCGCTTTGCAAGGGTTACAACATGCTCGGCATACCAGCGCATGGCTTTCGCTCTACGAGTAGTCGTTTTGATCTGTCCGTGCTCAATCAGAGCTAAAGTGAGATTGCGGAGCAAAGCCACTCTGTGACTTGGTAAAACCCCTAATTTATCGCCTGCTTTTGCGTGTCTCATACTGCTTTCGAAGGGAACCTAGAGTCTTAGTTCAGGTTTTCCGCTCCGTCCTTTTTCTTTTTGTTAGCAAAATAGGTCTCTGGGTCAAAACCCTCAACCTTAACTCCAAAACCTAATCCCATTTCGGTGAGGATTTCTTTGATCTCATTCAATGACTTACGACCAAAGTTTTTTGTCTTTAGCATTTCTGCTTCTGTTTTTTGAACTAATTCACCGATGTACTTAATTCCAGCGTTTTGCAAGCAGTTAGCTGAACGAACTGATAGTTCCAGCTCGTCCACTGTGCGATACAGGTTTTCGTTGTTTTTCTCTTTTTCGACAACGGGCTCAGTGATTTCAGGTTCCAGAGATTCATCAAAGTTGATGAAAATGGAGAGCTGATCTTTCAAGATTTTGGATGCGAAAGCTACAGCATCTTCAGGACGAACGGATCCATCTGTGTGGACTTCCATGTCCAGATTGTCATAGTCAGTGCGCTGTCCAACCCGAGCGTGAGAGACTGTATAGTTCACTTTTCTTACGGGAGAAAAGAATGCATCGAGAGGAATGACTCCTGCGGCGAGATCTTCTCGTCGAACACTTTCTGCAGCCACGTAACCTTTGCCAAATTCCAAGCGAAGCTCTGCTTTGAACTTCCCTTCTTTTCCTAAAGTGGCAATCGGCTGAGTGGGATTCAACACTTCAACAGTATCATCCACTTGAATATCAGCTGCTGTGACCACTCCGGGCCCCTTTTTCTCGATAGTGACCGTTTTCGGTCCATCAGAATACATTTTGAAGCGAACTTCTTTCAGATTGAGAATGATGTCAGTAACGTCTTCTTGAACATCTGGAAGCGAAGAGAACTCATGCATGACACCATCAATACGTACGGTGGTGACAGCCACTCCTTGGAGCGAGGAGAGTAAAATGCGTCGCAAGCTGTTTCCAATTGTGACGCCAAAGCCTCTTTCCAGAGGTTTTGCGGAAAAACGCCCGTAGTTTTCAGAGAGGCTCTCTCTTTCTACTTCTAATCCACGAGGTTTAATTAAACTGCGCCAATTTTTCGGGGCAAGATTCAGTTCCATTGTTACTACTCCTTAAAAATTATCTTGAGTAAAGTTCGACCACGAGGTTTTCTTCGATGGGAAGCGTGACTTGACCTCTTTCAGGTAAATACTTCACACGACCAGTAAACTCGCCAGCGTTCAGTTCCAACCAATCTGGCACTTCACGTTTTTTCACGTTTTCTAATGCTCGCAGAATCGGGGTTGCTTGCTGACTCTTGGGTCGGACAGTGATCACGTCATTCACTTTCAGAACGGTGTTCGGGACATTCACTACTTTTCCGTTCAGCAGGAAATGAGAATGTAACACTAACTGACGGGCCTCTTTGCGACTGTCTCCAAATCCTAATCGATAAACGACGTTATCCATTCGACGTTCCAAACGTTGCAACAAGTTGTGTCCTGTTGCTCCTTTGGTGCGATTGGCTTTATCAAAATACATACGGAATTGACGTTCCAGCATTCCGTAGATGTGTTTTACCTTTTGTTTTTCCCGAAGCTGCAAACCAAAGTCGGAAAGCTTCGTACGTCTTTGCCCGTGCTGTCCAGGTGGGTATGCACGTCTTTCAAAAGCACATTTGTCACCAAAACAACGATCGCCCTTTAAAAAGAGCTTCATGTTTTCGCGACGACACAATTTACAAACTGAAGTAGTACACCTAGCCAATTTCGACTCCTAAAAAAATTAAACTCTTCTTTTCTTTGGGGGCCTGCACCCATTGTGAGGAATGGGGGTAGTGTCGCGGATATAAGTAATCCGTAACCCTGCCGCCTGTAATCCACGGAGAGCGGTTTCTCGACCAGCTCCTGGACCATTCACATACACGGAGAGAGAACGCACTCCGTGATCCAAAGCTTGTTTTGCTGCGTCTTCCGCTGCAATTTGAGCGGCAAAAGGAGTGCTCTTCCGAGCGCCTTTGAAACCTTTTCTGCCCGCAGAGGACCAGCACAAGACGTTTCCAGTCGGATCAGTGATTGTTACAATCGTGTTGTTGAAAGAACACTGAATAAAAGCATTTCCCACGGGAATATCTTTCCGGGAGCTTTTTTTCTTTTTCGGTTCTTTTGCTACCGCTTCTTCTTTTTTGCCTTCAACTGGCTCAGCTTGCGTTGTCACTGATCGTTACTCCTAAAAAAAATTATTTTTGAACCTTCAATTGTTTTCTCACTGCCACAGTTTTTCGAGGACCTTTTCGAGTGCGTGAATTCGTGTGGGTTCTTTGTCCTCTCACTGGAAGATTTTTTCTGTGACGTAAACCTCTATAGGTTTGCAGATCCAACAGACGTTTGATGTTGGAGCTGACAATCCGTCGCAGTTCCCCTTCGACGGGATGATTTTTTTCCATGTGTTCACGAATACGATTCACGTCTTCATCAGACAGTGCATCTGTTTTTGTATTCGGATCAATATTGACTGCTCTCAAAATGGAGTTGGAGAGACTGCGTCCCACTCCGTAAATATAAGTCAGACCAATCTCAATGCGTTTATTCCGTGGAAGATCAACACCTGCTATACGAGCCATTATCCTTGCCTCTGTTTATGGCGGGGATCCGAGCAAGAAACTCGAACCACTCCACCTCGCCTAAATACGCGACATTTATTACAAATTTTCTTTACCGAAGACCTTACTTTCACAGCACCCTCTTTAAATGAAGCCCCTATTTAGGCTAATCCCCATTAACTTGTCAATTCATTGATTTAGCGTTTTTCTTGATTGAAAACAGCCCCATTTTTGAGGGGCGAGGAGAGGCTTCTGATACGAAGCAACTAGCAGTGACTCAACAAGTCAAAAAGCCAAGAGTTTCAATACTCTAACCCCTATTTAGCCCTGTACGTGATTCGACCTCGGGTCAAATCGTAAGGGGAAAGTTCCACAGTTACTTTGTCTCCCGGAAGAATCCGAATGTAATTCATTCTCATTTTTCCGGAAATGTGAGCCAACACTTTTTGTCCAGTGGACAATTGAACGTTGAACATCGCATTGGGAAGGGGCTCAATCACAGTCCCTTCAACTTGGATTAGATCCTCTTTGGCCATAGGCTCCTCTTTTTATGGTTTCAGAATCAAGAGATTTCTCTATCTCGTGTAAAACAGAATTCCACGCTGTTAAAATTTCTGGCTCATTCTCTGTAATAGCGATCGTGTGTTCATAGTGCGCGGATAACCCACCATCTTCAGTGGTCACTGTCCACTTATCAGCAAGTACTTTCACTCGATGCGTTCCTTCATTGACCATCGGTTCAATGGCTAAAGTCATTCCTGGTCGCAATTGTAAATTAGAAGCACCGGCTTCGTAATTGGCCACTTGGGGTTCCTCGTGAAGTTTAGTTCCGATTCCATGCCCCACAAATTCTCTGACAATCCCATATCCGTGCGGTTTAATGGTTTGTTCGATTGCACGCGCAATATCTTTCAACGTGTTTCCAGGTCGTGCGGCATCGATAGCTGCATACAAAGAATCTTTTGTGACTTGCATGAGCTTCTTGGCTCTATCAGAAACTGTACCCACTCCGAAAGTCACTGCACTATCCCCGTAAAAACCTTCAAACACCAAACCGAAATCAAGTCCGATAATATCTCCATCCACTAATTTTCTTTTCGAGGGAACACCATGGACGACCTGATCATTGACGGACGTGCACAAGGTGTGTGCGAATCCTAAGTAGCCTTTAAATGCAGGCTTTGCTCCGAAAGAAAGCGTGAGCTCTTCTGCAAGTTGATTCAGTTCAAGTAAAGTGACTCCAGGTTTTGCAAATTTAATCAGATCGATCAGAACACGTGCGACGAGTTCTCCCGACTTTCGCATTTGAGCAAGCTCTCGAGGTGATTTCACTTGAACCATTAAGCGAGCAACTCCATCAATAAATTCTGAATTTTTTCCGGGGCCTGATTGGCATTCACTCTTTTTAGGTTGCCCTTCTTGGAATAGAAATCTACCAAACCTTTATTTTGGGAATGGAAAACTTCTAAGCGGCGCTTCACGACGCTTTCTGTATCATCCGAACGCTGAACCACTTCGCTGCCACACGCATCACATTTCCCTTCGTGTTGAGGTCGCATGTGACGAACGTGATAGGGCTGGCCACACTGTTTGCAAACTCTTCTTCCCGTTAATCGCTCAACAAGTAGATCATCGGCGATTTCAAAGAGAACTGCGGAACGGATTTTTGTGGTCGACTGGGCTTCCAAAGCTTCGGCTTGGGCAACGGTTCTCGGAAAACCATCTAAAATGACATGTTGATGAGGGGCTAGGCTTTTTAGAGTTTCCTGAATCAGCCCAATCATGGTTGTGTCGGGGACCAACTCGCCGTGATCCATAAATTTTTTAGCTTCCACCCCTAAGGGGGTTCCCTCTTTAATCGCTGATCGGAGGATGTCTCCAGTAGATAAATGTATGAAGTGATCGTGTTGTGTGAGCTTTTTAGCTTGAGTACCTTTTCCGGAGCCCGGAGCTCCTAAAAAGACCGTCAGCTGCACACTAACCTCGACGTCCGCGGAGCTTCGCGTTTTTCATGAAGCCTTCATAATCGCGGGTTAATAAGAAGGTTTGAATTTGGGCCACGGTATCCAAAGCAACCCCGACCAAGATCAGTAGGGTGGTGCCCCCGAAGAAGAAAGAAACTTTAAATTTCGTGATGAGAAAATCAGGAAGCAAACAGACAAGAGCAATGTAAAGAGCCCCTCCGTAAGTGATACGAGTGAGCACTTTATCGATGTATTCGCTGGTGTTTGCTCCCGGACGAATTCCTGGAACATACCCACCATTCTTCTTGAGATTCTCTGCCACTTCCGTCGGATTGAAAACTACTGCGGTGTAGAAGAAGCAGAAAAACACAATCAAACCCACAAATAAGCAGTAATACAGAATGCCTCCACGGCCCAAAGCATCTCTGAGTTGGTCAGAAAAAGCGTTGGGAGGAAGAAAAGTAATTACTGTGAGAGGGGCCATGAGCAATGAAGAGGCAAAAATCGGAGGGATCACGCCGCTTGTATTAATTTTCAGAGGCAAATGGGTGGACTGTCCGCCATATAACCGACGCCCCACTTGTCGTTTTGCGTACTGGATGGGAATACGTCGTTGTCCCTGTTCCAGGAAAATGATCACGCCAATTACGCCCACCATGAGAGCTAAAATAATTACCAGGAGCAGGGGAGAGAGCTGTCCATCTTTTACCATCTGCCAGGTTTGTTGGGCCCCAACGGGAATTCCAGCTGCAATACCGGAGAAAATGATTAAGGAAGCTCCGTTACCAATTCCCCGTTCCGTGATTTGCTCACCCAGCCACATGATAAAGGAAGTTCCTGCGGCAAGTGTGATGACTGCAACAAATTTGAATTGAAGACCGGGTAGGAGCACGTAGCTCTCGCTCTCTGCACTCATGAGCGCGCTAGCCATTCCAAACCCTTGAAAAAGGGCCAGGACCACCGTGGCATAACGAGTGTACTGATTGATTTTGCGCCTTCCTAACTCGCCTTCTTTAGAAAGTTGGCTTAAGTAGGGCCAAACCACGGTCAATAATTGAAAAATGATTGAGGCACTGATGTAGGGCATGATTCCCAGAGCAAAGATGGAGGCGTTTTCTAAAGCCCTTCCAGAAAACATGTTGAGCATGCCAAAAAGAGTATTTTGGTTGCTTTGGAAAAAACGAGAAAGAGTGTCCGTGTTGATTCCTGGTACGGGAATGTGACATCCCAAACGATACACTGACAACAAAGCCAGTGTGTAAAAAATGCGACGACGGAGTTCGGGTATTTTAGTGAGACCTTCGACTGCTGCCACCGGATGCGTCTCCTTGTTGTGTATTAGGCCTTTTTATCCTGCGGAGTAGCTTCAGCAGTTTTGATTTCCTCTGCTTGGCCCCCTGCAGAGTTGATTTTCTGCACAGCGGATTTAGAGAATTTATGCGCTTTCACAACTAGCTTTTTCGTTAAATTCCCTTCACCCAAAACTTTCAAAGCACTGTTATTCTTACGGACCAAGCCTTTTTCGGCAAGCTTTTGTAAGTCCACCGTTGCGCCAGCTTCAAAGTGACTGTCTAGAATACCCACATTGACCACTTCAAACACTTGGCGATTCGGACTTTTGAATCCCCACTTGGGCAAACGACGTGCAAGAGGAGTTTGGCCCCCTTCAAAGTTTCGTGGACGGCCTTTACCGGCGCGTGCTGTTTGACCTTTACCACCGCGACCTGCAGTTTTTCCCCAACCAGAGCCTAAGCCCCGACCCACGCGATGTTTAGCGGTGCGCGAGCCTTCTTTGGCTACCAAATTACCTAAATGCAAATCTAAATCCTGACTCATGTGTATTTACTCCTTAACTTCCGTCAGGCTTACCAGATGCGGAACTTTTCGAACCATGCCGCGAATGGCCCCGTGGTCATTAAAAACTTTCTTATCGTGCATTTTCTTGAGACCCAAAGTGCGGACAACGGTTCTCATCCACTGAGGGCAACCAATCACACTTCGTGTTAGCTCTACTTGTATCTTCTTGCTCATCTTAATTACCCATCGTTAAGCAACGTGGCCTTCAGACATTCTCTCACGCAGAACATCATCAGGTTGTCGCATTCTTTTCAAACCGTCCAAAGTGGCTCGCACTAAGTTGTGCGGATTGCTAGTTCCAAAACACTTGGTGAGAGCATTCTTCACGCCGGCCATTTCCAAAACTGATCGACAAGCGCCACCTGCAATAATTCCCGTACCATCGCTAGCGGGCATGAGTAATACGGACGCTGCTCCAAACTTTCCAATGACTTCGTGAGGGAAGCTTCCATTGAGCAAGGGCAGTCTAATAATATTCTTTTTGGCGCTTTCACCGGCTTTGCGAATGGCCTCAGGGACTTCTCTAGCTTTTCCTAGTCCAATTCCGACCAAGCCTTTGCTATCTCCCACGACCACAATCACGCTGAAACTGAAGCGTCGTCCGCCCTTTACCACTTTAGCTACACGGTTGATGTAAACAATACGCTCTGCGAGTTCTACTTCGCTTAAATTGATTCGTTGAGAAACCATTAGAAGTTTAATCCTGCCTCTCTTGCGCCCTCTGCGAGAGCTTTAATGCGACCATGATATTCAAAGCCATTTCTATCAAACAAAACGCGATCCACTTTGGAAGCAAGTGCTCTTTCCCCGATGAGTTTCCCCAGAGCCTTTGCTGCTTCTAAGTTCTTTTGGGATTTAGAACTTTCAAAAGTTTTTTCACTGGTATTGGCTTGGGTGAGAGTAACGCCCTTGCTATCGTCTACTACTTGAGCGTAGAGGAACTTATTGCTGCGATAGACAACCAAGCGAGCAATTTTGCCTTGCTGAAGTTTAATCTTCTTTCTAATTCGAATTTTCTTACTGTGACGGATCACAGCTCGAGGATTCGTCGTACTTCTTATCTTAGTAGCCATACTTACTTCCCGCCTCCTGCACCAGCAGCTTTACCTTGTTTCAAAGTGATCTTCTCGCCCATGTAACGAATGCCCTTACCTTTGTAGGGCTCGGGTGGACGTACTTTGCGAAGTCTTGCAGCTGTAAAACCAAGTAATTCTTTGTCGGCACCCTTCAAGGTGATTTTGGTGTTAGCGTCTACTTGAGCAGTAATCCCAGCGGGGAGAACAAACTCCACCGGGTGAGAGAATCCCACTTGAATATTGAGCTTTTGCCCTTGAGCTTGGGCTCGATATCCCACGCCTTGAAGTTCCAATTCTTTTTTGTAGCCTTCGGTCACGCCCGTCACCATGTTCTGCAACAAAGTGCGACTCAAGCCATGAAGTGCTTTAGCTTCAAATTTTTTGGAGGTGTTCTTGACATGAACCTCAGTGCCTTGGACTTCTACTTGAACGGTAGAAGGCAAAGTCTTCTTGAGAGTTCCTCCTTTGCCCTGAACTTCAACTACAGGGGCTTTGAAGGAAACTTTAACTCCAGCTGGCAATACAATAGGTTTTTTTCCGACTCTTGACATAGTTTTTACCAAATAGTGCAAATGACTTCGCCGCCCACTTTGTTTTCACGAGCCATCTCATCCGACATGACCCCTTTTGAAGTGGACAACACCGCCATACCAATTCCTGCCATTACTTTAGGAGCTTTGTCACAGCGAGTGTATACGCGTCTGGAAGGACGGCTCACGCGACGGACTCCGTGAATAACGGGTTGATTTTTTCCGACATACTTTAAGTACAATCTCAAAATACCCGCGGTATCCGTTTCACTTTCACGGTACAGCTTGTAATTGCGAATAAAGCCGCCCTTTTTCCAAAGATCAGCAATTGCCAATTTGAGTTGGCTAGGACGTACATCCACTTTGCGCTGCTTTGCTTTGCTCGCGTTTCTAACTCGGGTTAAAAAATCTGCTATTGGATCTGTCATCATAAGTAATTACCAACTTGCCTTAATCACCCCGGGCAACATGCCATTCAGGGCTAGTTTTCTAAAACACAAACGACACATTCTGAACTTTCTCATGAACGCTCGAGGACGTCCGCAACGAGGACAACGATTATACTTTCTTGTCTTATACTTCGGCTTTCTTGCCGCTTTCACCATCATCGCAGTAGTTGCCATAAAACTGTACAGCTCCTTCTATTTTTTTCTAAAGGGCAGGCCCATTTTTTCCAATAATTGGTAGCCTTCCTTATCCGTGTTTGCTGAGGTCACAAAAATCACGTTCATGCCTCGTGCCTTTTCAACTTTTTCCACAGTGATTTCAGGGAAAATGATTTGTTCTTTGATCCCCGTGGAGTAATTTCCGCTACCGTCAAAACCGTTCGGAGCAAGTCCACGAAAGTCTCTCACCCGAGGGAGTGCGACGTTTGCAAAGCGATCAAAAAATTCATACATGCGTGGCCCGCGCAAAGTAACAACTGCGCCTAGCGGCATTCCAGCACGTAATTTAAAAGCTGCAATCGCCTTTTTTGCGCGAGTGAGCTTGGGCTTTTGGCCCGTGATCATCGCCAATTCATCCATTGCTTTTTCCATGATTTTCATATCGGCGGTTGCCTCTTTGATGCACATGGAGACCACGATTTTTTTCAGTCGAGGTACTTGCATTGGGTTACCGTATTGAAACTCTTTCATGAGTTCCGGCACTACCGTTTTACGGAAGCGCTCTAACATTCTGGGGGTTTTCGCGGTACTGCTCATCTTACAAAACCTCCGGTGCCAAGGAGATGATCTTCATATAGCCATCCTTGGAGGGTTTACGAATTTCTCTTGCTACCGGCCCGAAAATACGAGTTCCGATAGGTTCCAAATTGTTGTTTAAAAGAACCGCGGCATTGTCATCAAAGCGAACAAAAGAACCATCGTTACGACGAATTTCTCGTTTGGTGCGTACGATGACCGCCTTCATTACTGCGCCTTTTTTTACTTTAGACGTAGGAAGTGCCTCTTTAATCGTTACTACGATCACATCCCCGATGTGAGCGTAGCGGCGACGACTGCCTCCCAACACCTTAAAGCACATGACTTTCTTGGCGCCGGAATTATCCGCAACATTTAAATAACTTTCACTCTGAATCATTGCTCTGCTCTCTTTTCCACAACCTTCAAGAGGGTGAATTGCTTGTGACGAGAAAGAGCTCGAGTAGCAACTGCGGTGACTACGTCACCCACTCGAGATTCGTTCTTTTCGTCATGGATAAAAATCTTGGAAGAACGGACCATGTTCTTGTGATACAGCGAATGTCTGAGCGCTCTTTTGATTTCAACCACACGGGTCTTATTCATTTTGTCGCTTACAACAACGCCTTTGATTTCTTGGCGACGCTTAGCTTGTGTTTCTTGACCCATCATACTTCTTTACTTCCTTTGCTGGCCTTTTTTGCTTTTTTGGGCTTGTCTGCCACTACACTTTTTTTGGAAACCACTTCAATACCCATGAGCTTTTCAGTTAATACTGTCTGAGCACGAGCTACGTCTCTTTTAATTTTCTTAAAGACGCTGGTGTCTCGGGCTTCCGAAGATTGAACTTTGAAGCGAGAGCGTACCAGTTCCTCTTTGAACTGTTTTAACCGTCCTTTGAGCTCTTCTACCGATAATTGTCTGAATTCTTGAGCGTTCATTACAGCTGTGCTCCTCGTTCGATAATTCGGGTTTTAACAGGAAGTTTATGCGAAGCGAGCGTAAATGCTGTATGGGCAGTAGCTCTATCAACACCTTCCATTTCAAATAAAATACGGCCTGGCTTAATCACGGCTACCCAATATTCCGGAGAGCCTTTACCGCCCCCTTGCCGGACTTCCGCGGGCTTTCTAGTCACTGGTTTATCCGGGAAAATACGAATGAACATTTTACCGACTTTTTTAGCGTGACGAGTGATGGTTACCCGGCAAGCTTCAATTTGTCGTGCAGTGATGCGGCCACACTCAGTCGCTTGAAGACCGAAATCTCCAAAATTCAAATCAGAGCCACGGACCGCTTTTCCCTTCATGCGGCCTTTCTGCATTTTTCTATATTTAACTCTTTTTGGACTCAGCATGATTAACCTTCCACTGCTTCTCTAACGGGTTCAATTCTGCGGCGACGGAGCAGGTCGCCTTTGTAAACCCAAACTTTTACTCCAATTTGACCGTACGTGGTCAATGCTTCGGCAAAGCCAAACTCAATGTCAGCACGGAGTGTGTGTAACGGAACACTGCCCTCAGCATAACGCTCTACGCGAGCAATTTCCGCTCCGCCCAAACGACCCGAGCATTGAATTTTGATCCCTTGCACACCAAACTTAAAGGCTTGGCTCATGGCTTTTTTCATAGCTCTTCGGAAAGCCACACGCTTAATCAATTGGTCCGCAATACTTTCTGCAATTAACTGAGCATCTGCTTCTGCTTTGCGAACTTCCATGATGTTGATGAAAATTTCAGATTTGGACAGCTTCTGCGTTTCCGCTCTCAACTGATCAATGCCCGTTCCTTTTTTTCCAATCACAATTCCGGGCCGCGCTGTTTGGATATTGCATTTAATTTTGCCAGCAACGCGCTCAATATCAATGCGAGAGACCCCCGCGTGTTTCACTTTGCCTTTTAAGAAGTCGCGAATCTTCAGGTCTTCATGCAGGAAGTTTGCGTAATCTTTACCCGCATACCAACGAGAGACCCAAGTCTTGTTGACGCCTAATCGAAATCCAATTGGATGTGTTTTTTGACCCACGTTATCTTGCCTCGTCCAAAATCATTGTTACATGACACATTCTTTTCAACACTGGTGTAGCTCTTCCCTGTGAACGGGGAATGAACCTTTTTAACATCGGACCAGTGTCTACTAAGATATTTTTAACGTACAAATTATCGACATCAATGCCGCCTTTTTCCTTTGCATTAGAAACTGCAGAGTCCAAAAGACCAGACATTACTTTTGCTCCACGCTTGGGAGAGAATCTCAATTGGTAGGAGGCTTTCTCCACTGGAAGCCCTTTGCAAAGCCCAGCCACTAATCGCATTTTGCGAGCAGTGATGCGTGCGTAACGTAATTTTGCTTTAACTTCCATGATTAAGCAGCTCCCTCTACTTTGGCTTTTTTATCACCCGAGTGTCCATGGAAAGTTCGGGTAGGAGCGAACTCACCCAACTTATGGCCCACCATATTTTCGGAAACATAAACGCTATGAAATTTACGGCCATTATGGACCGCAAATGTAAGGCCAATGAACTCAGGTACAACCGTGGAACGTCTGGACCACGTTTTAATGACTTTCTTGTCATTATTGGCTTGAGCCTTTTCTGCTTTTTTTAGCAGGTGACCATCGACAAACGGGCCCTTTTTAATCGAACGAGCCATAAATTACTTTCTCCTCCGAACGATGAAACGATCGGTTCTTTTAGAGTTTCTGGTTTTAAGACCTTTAGCTTTTTGACCCCAGGGAGATACAGGATGTCGACCTCCGGAGCTCTTACCTTCACCACCCCCCAGTGGATGGTCCACAGGGTTCATTGAAACACCACGGTTATGAGGTTTAAATCCGAGCCAGCGCATACGGCCTGCTTTACCCCACACCACATTTTCATATTCCAAATTACCTACTTGTCCCACAGTGGCCCAGCATTCTTCAGAAACAATGCGCATTTCTCCGGAAGGCATTCTCAACTGAGCATAGCCCTCTTCGAAACCAACGAGCTGGAGCATGGAACCGGCGCTTCGGCCCAACTTGCCGCCTGCGCCAGGACGCAGTTCGACGTTGTGTAAATTAGTTCCCGGTGGAATCTTTTTTAAGGGGAGGGCGTTTCCGACCTGGATATCCGCATTATCTGCGGCAATCACAGTGTCGCCCGCCTTTAAGCCAACAGGCGCCAGAATGTAACGTTTTTCGCCATCGGCGTAGTGGAGCAAGGCAATATGAGAGGTACGGTTTGGATCGTACTCAAGGCCAACAACTTTTGCGGCAATATTTCTTTTGTCCCGACGGAAATCAATCAAACGGTAGTGGCGCTTATGTCCACCCCCACGGAAGCGGCTTGTGATTTGGCCTTTGTTATTTCTTCCGCCTGTACTGGGCTTAGCTTCCACCAAGCTCTTTTCTGGGCGTTTTTTTAATAACTCAGAATAATCGAGCTGACTTAAATAGCGTCGAGCAGGAGTGACTGGTTTAAAACTTTTTATTGGCATAACAATCAGCTAGCGACAAACTCTAACTTGTCGCCCTCCTTCAATTTAACAATCGCCTTCTTCCAAAGTCGTCGCTCTCCAGGGATACGACCCAAACGACGAGCAGGCTTTCGGCAAATCATCGTGTTCACCCGAACCACAGTGACTTTGAAAAGTTTCTGTACGGCTTCTTTTACTTGAGTTCGATTAGCCGCCAGGGGCACTTCAAAAGCATATTCGTTATACAGGTGAACTTGACCTGTGTTCTTTTCCGTAATGATCGGCCTTTTCAAAACATCAAACATGGCTGAGTCGCTCCGTAATTTTTTTGGCTGCGTTCTTGGAAATGATCAGATTTCGGAACTTCAGCACATCAAAAACATTGATTCCTTCAGGACGTAAACATTTCACGCCGGTGACATTGCGTACGCTGTGGACAAAGTTTTTTTCCAGATCGCCTTCAGCGGTGGTAATCACCAAGGCTTTATCGAGACCGAAATGCTTCAAACAAGCACCTGCATCTTTGGTGCTGGTCTTTTTAAGTTCCAGTTTGTCTACAATAAAAAGGCGATCTTGTTTCTGGTTGAGAGATAGAACGCTAATCAAAGCACCTCTCATGGCCTTTTTGTTCATTTTGTGAACAACTCTTCGAGGACGGGGTCCGTGTGCTTTACCGCCACCAACAAAGATAGGAGCTTTGATATCTCCATGTCGGGCTTGGCCAGTCCCTTTTTGACGAAATATTTTCTTCCCCGAAGCTTGAACTTCAGAACGAGTGAGAGAATTCGCAGTTTTGTTTTCGTGACGCCAAGCAATTTGAGCTCGGACGGCATCATTTAATAGGTGAGGTCGGACTTCAGCGGCAAAGACCGCATCGCTCAGCTCGACGCTGCCTACTTTTTCTTTTTTCATGTCATAAACAGGTAACGATGGCATCTCACAAACCTCACAACGTAATGGTCACATCAATCCCAGCAGACAAATCGAGTTTCATGAGTGAATCGATTGTGTTTTGAGTGGGTTCCAAAATATCAATTAATCTTTTATGTGTTCTGATTTCAAACTGCTCTCGTGACTTTTTGTCTACGTGAGGAGAGCGCAACACTGTATAGCGATTAATCCTTGTAGGAAGAGGAATGGGACCCGCAATTTTTGCCCCAGTTCTTCGCGCAGTGTCCACAATCTCAGAGACAGATTGGTCCAAGAGTTTGCAATCAAACGCTTTCAATCGAATTCTAATTTTTTGGCTTTGCACCGACTACTCCAGAATTTCTGTCACGACACCCGCGCCGACGGTACGACCGCCTTCGCGAATCGCGAAGCGGACTTCTTTTTCCATGGCAACTGGAGTGATGAGTTCAACTTCCACAGCGACGTTGTCGCCAGGCATGACCATTTC